>Ga0315338_1001482_pt1 | contig 29159 bp, 20 predicted proteins | sample ASW8metaG_FD_204518 | JGI IMG/M metagenome (GOLD analysis project Ga0315338, IMG submission 204518) | Ammonia-oxidizing marine archaeal communities from Monterey Bay, California, United States - ASW #8 | ecosystem: Environmental > Aquatic > Marine > Coastal | place: USA: California | collected... | reverse complement strand
GGCCTCGTTTATCGCCCCATCCTCGAAACGGCCCGGGCCCATCCGGATTCGTTTATCGCCGGGATTCTCCCGCGACTCGGCGATCCCGACGAACAGATCCAGAAAAACGTTATCCGTCTTCTGGGCGACTTGAAAGCAAAGGTCGCCCGTGCCGCCCTCGAGAATCTGATCGCCGACGAGAACGAGGAGGATCTGCGCAATCGTGCAATGGGGGCATTGGGAAAGATCGGCCTTTCGGAATCTGCTCCGGTCCTCCGCCCATTTCTCTCCGACGAAAAGGAGACCAGACGACTTGCGGCGATCAATGCGCTCAAGGCGATCCGCGATTCTGCTTCGGTCTCGTTGTTCGTCGATGCCCTGGCTGACTCGGAATTGACGGTCCGGTCTGCGGCAATCTCTGTCGTGCGAACGATGGGGGAGTGCTCGATTTCGGACCTCGCCTCCGATCTCGGTAGCCCTTTGCTCGACCCGAATCGAGCGGCCAAGGTGAAGGTGCTTGGGATGATAGGAGTAGCACTCAAGGACAGCGCCCGTGCCGAGTCCATTGCCGCCCGCAATCACGTACAGTTTGTTCTCTTTTCACAACTCGATCGGCCGGCTGGTGCGGACGGTCGAGCCCCGACTGAACCAGGGACGGTGTCATGGCCACTGGATGCCCCTGCCGCATCGGAGGCGGCTGCTCGCGCCGCTGCGATCAAGTTTCTTCTCCAATTCGATGATCCGGAGATCGAAGCGAGACTACGTGCGAAGATGGAGTATGAACACGATCCGCTCGTGAGGCGTTCCTACGACCGGGCGATCGAACAAGCCGACCAGCGCGCTGCCCGAAAGGCGTCGGCCGGAGGTTGACCGATCCTTCGTCAAGTGAGACCGTGCTCTCTTGACTTCTCCACCCCGCAAGACGCCTCCGCCCGACGGAAGTATTCAGTCCGGTAATCTGGCCGGGCGCTCTCTCGGTATGTCCATTCTCCTCATCGCTGGCCCAATCTTTCTCGAGCAGTTGCTCGCGGCCACGGTTGGGCTGGTCGACAAGATGTTGACCGGCGCACTACCGGTTTCGTCAACCGCCGCCCTCGACGGTGTTGGGGTCGGTTCCTACGTCGGTTGGTTCATCGGGATCGCCGTTTCATCGGTTGGAATCGGTTCCCTGGCCATCATCAGCCGCGCTGTCGGCGCGGGGAAGATCGTCGAGGCTGAGCGCGCACTCGGCCAGGCCATCACATTTGCTTTGCTTTGGGGACTCGTGATCGCGGGTCTTCTCTGGATCGGAGCACCGTGGTTGGCGAAAGTCTCAGGGCTTTCTCCGGAAGCGACTGTAGCCTGCGTCGACTACATTCACGCCGTCTGTGTTGGAGTCCCGTTCGGATCAGTCACCTTCGTCGGGATCATGTCGCTCCACGGTGCCGGCGAGGCCGTGCGTCCTTTCTTTATCATGCTCGCGGTCAACGTCGTCAACGTGCTCGTCAGCTGGCGTCTCAGCGGATCTACCTTGGACGCCTTCGGCATGACCTTCGCATCATCGGGCACGCTTGGTGTGGTTGGGATTGGCCTGGGTACGGCGGTCGCGCGATTCGTTGGTGCGGTTCTCATTCTCGGTCTGATGTTCTACGGTGTCAAAGACCTCAAGCTGCGCCGATCTTTCATCGCGATCGAACGGCAGATGCTCCTCCGCATCGTGCGCGTGGGGGTACCTGCCTTCCTCGATGGAATTGGGATGTGGGCGGGGAACATCGTTGTCCTGGGTATCGTCGGTCGCATCGCAGCTCGGGAGGCTCTCGAAGCCGGCCTCGGTGAGGCGGCCGTCGGATTGATCGGAGCGCACATCATCGGGGTCCAGTGGGAGGCCTTCTCCTTTCTACCCGGAATGGCTATTGGCACTGCTGCAGCGACCTTGGCCGGGCAGTATCTCGGTGCGGGCAATCCGAGGATGGCGACGCGCTCGGTCTGGGTCTGCGCGATCATTGCGGCTGTCTTCATGGGCTCGGCGGGAATTGCCATGATCTTCGGTGGGGAGTTTCTTACCCGACAGATCAGCCAGGACCCGCTCCATCTCGAGGTCGCACCCAAGCTCCTCGAGATCGCGGGTTTCGTCCAGGTGGGGTTCGCCTTCGCTATGGTCCTTCGGGAGGCCATGCGCGGTGCGGGCGACACGCGCTGGGCCATGTTCATTACCTGGTTCGGGACCTATGCGGTGCGAGTACCGCTCGCACACGTGGTCGGCTACCAAATGGGGCACGGACTGGTTGGGGTCTGGCTCGTTCTCTGCGGCGAGATCGTCTTTCGTTCGATCCTCTACCTGGGTCGGTTTCTTCATGGCGGTTGGCGCCGGATGACCGTCTAGAACGATTCTCGATGATCTCGGTCATTCTTTGCTAGGCTTTCACGATACAGAGACGACTCGAGGGAGGATTGTGCGTGCGGAGAATCGTTCTCATCGCAACCGGCGGTACGATTGAGAAAACCTACAATGAGCTCACCGGCGAATTGGTCAATCGGCATTCTATTGTTCGAAAGATGCTCCGGCGTCTGCGGTTCGAGGACACGGTGGTCAGCATCCTCGAACTTATGAGTAAGGACAGCCTCCATCTCTCCCTGGCCGATCGGATGCGGATCGTGGATGTCGCACGGACCTTTGCTGGACCCGACCCGGATTCCGAGCCCGTCCCGTCCCCGGATCTGTCCCTGTCGGCCCCCGCGGGGTGGTCATCGGGCAAGGAGTCGGGCACCTCAGGAGTCGTTGTCCTCCATGGCACCGATACCCTGGCTGATACCGGAGATCTGATTCACCAGGAAATTGCCGCGCCTACCATACCGATCGTTCTGACGGGGGCGATCCGGCCCTACGAAATGAAGCAATCTGATGCAATGCAAAACCTTAACGAGGCAATTTTCGCAACGGGCCTTCTCGATCCCGGAGTCTATTGCGTCGCCCATGGTCGAGTAATGACGTTCCCTGGAGTGCGGAAGGATCGAAGCCTCGGAACATTCGTTCAGACATAATCCGGTCTTCCGTTCCCCAGGATGGCCGAGTGATCGTGGAGGGCGCGGAACTTCGGATAGTTTTGTCGGTGTTAGCACTGCAGCTGCCCGATCAAATAGTATCGGGTTGGCCGAAATTGGGTTCGACCCGCTTTGAGCTGGGATTTGAGTCCCCACACGATCACTGAGCCGCGATTCGAATCTCGATAGAGGAGTGACCCGATCCATGTTGTGTTCCAGTTTTGTCCGTCGACCCGCCGCTGTGGCACTGGGAGCTTTGACCGTTGTTCTTGGAATGAGCGTCGCGCCCCGAGCCTCGGCCGAAGAATTCTACCTCAACGATCCCCTTACGCTCAGTGCCGGTAGTATCAAAATTGATTCGAGGATCCGGCCCCTTCACGGGACTGTCTCGGGCTTCACCGGGGCGATACGTTTCGACCCGGCGGCGCCGGAGAAACTTCAGGGTGATGTAAAAATCCCGCTCGAGAGTCTCCATGTGGGTAGCTTCCTGGTCACGGAAGTCCTGCTCTCCGATCAGTGCCTCGACGCGGCCAAGCACCCTGTCGTGAAATTCTCTATCAAGGGCATCGACGATGTGAAGGAGTTCGCTGAGAACAGCTGGTCATTTACCGTTAACGCTGCGATGGGACTGAGAGGAAGGGCAGGTCTGGTCAATTTCCCTGCCACGTTGGTCTACATCCCTGACGGAATGACGGAACGGTCGGACGGAAGTATCGACGGCGATCTCATTGTCTTGCGCGGCGATGTCAGTTTCGATCCCGTTGGGTGGGGGGTGTCGACGGATCTCGAGCTTGTCGGCGCGATCGGAGACCAGGTAGAAATCGATTTCTCTGCCGTCGGCTACACGATGCGATCTGCGCGAAGGTCCGGCAGCGACCAGTAGCAGGATCCATCCGGCAGCCGGTTCGGTGGCTTGGCACACCAGGCAAAAGGGCGGCGGCACCGAGTGCCACCGCCCTTTTTGCTTTCTTCATCCGGCTGGCCCTACACTTCGTAGTAGATCTCGCCGCCCTGCTCAGTGAACTCCTCGGACTTGGACTGCATTCCTTCTGAAAGAGCCTCCTCCGCAGAGTAGCCGTGTTCGGATGCGTAGTCGCGAATCTGCTGCGTGATCTCCATACTGCAGAACTTCGGACCACACATGGAACAGAAGTGCGCGACCTTGGCGCCTTCGGCGGGCAGAGTTTCGTCGTGGAAGGATCGAGCTGTGTCCGGGTCGAGCGAGAGGTTGTACTGATCCTCCCAGCGAAACTCGAACCGGGCCTTGCTCAGAGCATTGTCCCGGTACTGCGCTCCGGGGTGACCCTTGGCCAGATCGGCGGCGTGGGCCGCGATCTTGTAGGTGATGACGCCCGCTTTGACATCGTCACGGTTGGGCAGACCGAGATGCTCTTTCGGAGTGACATAACAAAGCATGGCTGTTCCAAACCAGCCGATCATGGCTGCGCCGATGCCGGATGTGATGTGGTCGTATCCGGGAGCGATATCCGTGGTCAGCGGTCCCAACGTGTAGAAAGGCGCTTCCTGACACCACTCGAGCTGCTTCTCCATGTTTTCTTTGATCATGTGCATCGGAACGTGACCGGGCCCCTCGTTCATCACCTGAACATCCTGCGCCCAGGCCCGAGTCGTGAGGTCACCCTGGACCTTTAACTCGCCGAATTGGGCCTCGTCGTTGGCGTCTTCGATGGACCCAGGACGGAGCCCGTCTCCGATCGAAAAGCTCACGTCGTAGGCTGCCATGATCTCGCAGATCTCGTCCCAGTGCGTGTAGAGGAAGTTCTCTTTGTGGTGAGCCAGGCACCACTTCGCCAGGATCGATCCACCTCGGCTGACGATGCCGGTCCGCCGCTTGGCCGTCCAAGGGATAAAGCGGAGGAGAACGCCGGCGTGAATCGTGAAGTAGTCGACCCCTTGTTCCGCCTGCTCGACGAGAGTGTCGCGGAAGATTTCCCAGCTCAGGTCTTCGGGCCGTCCCCCGACTTTTTCCAGAGCCTGATAGATCGGGACCGTTCCGATCGGGACTGGCGAGTTACGAAGGATCCATTCGCGCGTTTCATGGATGTTCTTGCCTGTGGAGAGATCCATGACATTGTCCGCACCCCACCGAGTCGCCCAGACCATCTTTTCGACCTCTTCTTCGATCGAACTCGTGAGGGCGCTGTTTCCGATATTGGCGTTGATCTTGACGAGGAAGTTTCGTCCGATGATCATCGGTTCGAGTTCCGGGTGATTGATGTTCGCCGGAATGATGGCCCGTCCCCGGGCTACTTCGTCGCGTACGAATTCCGGCGTGATCTGCTCTGGAATGGCGGCGCCGAAGTTTCGTCCGGGATGTTGGTTTGTGATATCCGCGTGAGCGGCCTCGATTCGTTGGTTCTCCCGAATCGCGATGTACTCCATTTCGGGAGTGATCTCACCGCGACGCGCATAGTGCATCTGGGTGACGCGCTGGCCGGGCTTGGCCCGCAAAGGTGCTCGGAGTCGCTCGAAGCGAATCGGATCGAGGGACGAATCGGAAGCACGACGCTTTCCGTAGTCCGAAGTGATGTCGGGTAACTCTTCGACGTCCCCTCGTCCGACGATCCAGGAGCGGCGATGGGGCTTCAGACCTCTTCTTACGTCGATTTCGACATCGGGATCCGTATAAGGACCGGAGGTGTCGTAGACGATGATCGGCGGGTTGGCTTCGTGTTCAACACTGTCGCCGGTTCCAACCCGGGTCGCAGTTTGCTCGATCGCTCGCATCGGAACGCGGATCGAAGGATCACTTCCCTCTACATAGAACTTGGTCGAGGCGGGGAAGGGTGTACGCGTGATACGAGAGTTTTGATCAGGAACAGCGATCCCATTTTGCGGAGTGCCGTTCGATGGAGAATTCGTCATGTCTCTGCTCCTACGAAAAAGTTTCGAAGGGGCAGCGAAGATGCGGACGGATACGAATAGATAGGTCCTGGCTTCGCTTCCCTACGCCGGTTTCAACCGGATCAGGTTCTGGGGCTTCTGCGGTGAATCGGACTAGCGCCGAAACCGCATCTCAGGGCGTGATTGCGCCCGCACCCAGCGAACGAGATGGAGCGTAGACGCAGAAAGGGGTCGACCGCAACTGCGGGCTTGTACCCACCAGTTGGGGGCGGGTTGCGAGCGCCATTGCCGCCAGACCAGTCGAGGGAAGATCCAGGCGTCGCGCAGATAGCGTCCCGAGAGTCTTCGTGGTTCCTGGGAGACTCGATGAAGCCATTCGAGCCCGGCTCGCCGCATCCAAACGGGAGCACGGGACTTTTCGCCCGCAATAAAGTCAATCGTCGCCCCGACGCAGAGGGCCGCGTGGGCACGAATACGTTCATGATGTCGATGGACCCACAACTCTTGCTTGGGAGCGCCCAGTCCGACGATCAGGATGTCGGGTTCTGCCTCCGCGATCGAGGCCAGGATGACGTCGTTCTCAGCCGAGTCGTTTTCAAAACCCTGGCTTGGACTATAGGTGCCGACGACCTCAACCGTGGGCCAGTCGGCCGCGATCTTCTCGGCCGCGCGCGCGGCCACGCCTGACCTCGCGCCCAGAAGATAGACCCGGAGATCTTGTTTCCTGTTCGTCACCGTGTCGAAGATGGCAGGCACCAGGTCAGCTCCGGTTACGCACTCCGGGAGCGTGCGGCCCAGGAGTCTCGAAGCAACCACGACTGGAGTTCCGTCGGCCACGACGAGGCTGGCGTTTGCGTAGGTGTGCCGGAGTCCTTCGTGATGTTGAAAGACGACCGTGTGATCGACGTTGGGCGTTACGACGTATCGACAATCGTGTTCGCCACGATCGACCCAGTCCAGGACCTGCTCGGTCGCTTCCTGCATTCGCAAGGCATCGATTTCCATCCCGAACAATCCGACGCGACGATTCATTTCGAGAACACCTCTTCGCAATCTCGTACGATACTGGCGGCAACATGTCGATCCTATGATGCGTTCGCCTACGCTTGGTCCCGAATCCGAGCACTGATCCGACCAGCTCGTCCGGGGCCATCTGAACAATCGCCACACTATTACCTAATGGGCCACCCGGATAGCCGGGAAGACGATCTATTTCAGTCTGGTTGAGCTGCCGCCGAGCAGTTTTTGATGGATATCCCACATGTTTGCCGACATACGGGAGATATTTGGGACCTGCCCTCGGTGATTCGACGAGACCCGGGTAGGCCTCGTCGAGAAGGTCCGACCATTAATCGTCCGAACTCACGCGTCGTCGCTGAACTTCGCGTAGTAGTGGGAACCGTCGCAGTAGGGTTTGTTCTTTGAGGCGCCACAGCGACAAAGAGTGAAATGCTCTTTCGAAGGAGGCTGGAGATTCTCATCGACGTCCAGCCGTACCGATCCCTCGATGCGGATGGGGCCATCCCGTTCGATCAGAACTTTGGGGGCGCGTTCATTGAAGTCGCGGACGGTCTTCCCGTCGAGTTCGTAACTGAGTGCGCCAGAAGGGCACTTGCGAACGAGAGCGACAACGTCTTCTTTCGTGGCTGCCTTTGCGTCGATCCACGGGCTGCGGCTGACTTCGAAGACTGCGGGAAGTGTCTCGGTACACGTTCCGTTGTGGCAGCAAATCGTTCGGTTGTCCCGAATTCCGATGTCGTCCCCCTCGTGAACTCTCTCTTTGTCCAGAGGCTTGTCTGTTTCACGAACGTCGCTGAATCCGTTCGTCTTGTGAGTGCCGTCACAGAACGGTTTGTTCTTCGAACCTCCGCATCGGCAGAGTGCGAAAACCGGGTCCGGACTTGTTTCCTGGCCGTCAATGGTGACGAGTGTGGGCAGGTCCTTGACCAGGAGAGGGCCACCTGGGAGGGCGGCGATCGTCGGTTTGGTTTCATCGGACATTAAGTAGGTCTCCTTCTTGATGGTATCGTCCCCGCCGTTTTGATCAGAGTCAAGAGATGTCGATGTGGCAGTGGAGGTCCGGATCGATCCGGGCCATACTTCGATCATGGCAGCAAGACGATCAAGTACGGTCACCGCCGACTCCAGAAAGCGCCAGCGTCAGCTCGAGTCCCATGTGAAGAAGCTCCGGGCCTGTGAGGTCTGTCCGCTCATGCACCGACCTTCCGTGAGCGGAGGACCCGTCCTGAGCAAGATCCTCCTGGTTGGTCAGGCCCCCGGTGACAAGGAACCCAGCCTCGGTCGTCCCTTTGCCTGGACGGCCGGTCGCACCTTGTTCAAGTGGTTTGGCGAATTCGGCGAAACAGAGTTTCGGAACCGGATCTACATGGCCGCAGCCTGCCGTTGCTTTCCCGGCAAGAAGCCGAAAGGCGGAGACCGCGTTCCTAATCGCGAAGAAGTGACGAACTGTTCGAGGTGGATGAAAGCTGAGTTCGAGATTCTCAGGCCAGAGCTGGTGATTCCGGTCGGAAAGCTCGCCATAGAACAGTTCCTCGATTACACCACGATGGAAGACATGATCGGCGAGAAGCAGACCGTGGCTCGCTGGGGTCGTCACTTCGATGTGATCGCGCTTCCTCACCCGTCGGGCGCTTCTCCCTGGCCACGAATGGAGCCGGGGAAAACGCTGCTCGAGAAGGCGCTCCGCCTGATTCGCCAACATCCGGTCTACCAGGAAATCCTGGCCGAGGTGGATCGGTAGGATGGTTCTAACCTGGGCGATCCCGTCGCGCTCCGCGCTTCCTCGACCGGTCTGACCAGACTCTGCTAGAATTTGTTTCGATGCGGCTCATTCAAATACTGACATGTTCGCTCTCCGCCGTGGTGATGGTGACCCACAGCCTTTTCTGGTTCATCCCGTTTTACACCTTTGCCATCTTGCGCCTACTCATTCCAATTCGGGCGAGTCGTAAGTTCTTTGCGCGCACCCTCGTCTGGGTTGGCGGACGTTGGATGAATACAACGCGTCACGTTCTGCGCTGGATCCCTCGGGTCCAATTCGATATCAAAGGGCTCGATTCTCTGACCGGAACCCACTCCTACCTGCTCCTGGCCAATCACCAATCCTGGGCAGACACGATGGCTTTGGCGGCCACCGTCGGACCGCACGTTCCGCTCTTACGCTTCTTCGCGAAACGCCAGCTGATTTGGTTGCCGTTCTTTGGTCTTGCCTTCTGGGCTCTGGACTACCCGTTCATGCGTCGCCACTCTCGGGAGTTCATCGCTCGACATCCAGAGCAACGAGGCCGGGACCTTGAAACGACCCGTCGTCTCTGCAAGAAGTTCCGCACCACTCCCGTTACGATCGTCAATTTTGCCGAGGGCACCCGGTTCACGCGGGAAAAGCATGAGGACCAGAGTTCACCGTATCGCCATCTTCTCCGGCCGCGCGCAGGTGGAGTCGCCTTTGCCCTGGAGGCGATGGAAGGCCGAATGGACCGGATCCTTGACGTGGCCATTGTCTACCCTCCCGGAGCGATCAGCTTTTTGGGCCTGTTCTCGGGGAGGATGAAGAAGGTCGTCGTGGACGTGCGCGAACGGAAAGTGCCCAAAGTCCTCCTCGAGGGCGACTATCTCGGCGACCTGGCTCATCGGGAGATGTATCAGGCCTGGATCCGCGACCTCTGGAAAGAGAAAGACGATCGGATCGACCGCATCCGCGTTCGAGATCATGGCCAGTCCCCTCTCCAGGCCCCGATTCTCGAGTCCGGCTCCCCGGTCCCGCAGGTAGCCGCGGTGCTCCCACAGAATCGGCCCGATCCACCCCCGAAAGCCGCCGTTTCAGAACGGACTTGATTCTGTGCTAGACTGCTCTCTTCGTTCCTTGGGGAAACTCGTTGGCCGCCGACGCAAGAGATGCGTCCGAGATTGCCGACACCCCGCGACAACAGGCACCAAGATGCGGATCGCGTCGTGCTTTCGAGGTAATTGATGGAGTTCTGGGACGCACTACAAAACAAAGGACTCACACCGGCTCGTCTTTGGTTGAAGATGGACATCGTGTCGAGAGTCGAGGCGGCTGAATCTCTCTATAACCATGACTGGGAAGGCGACCCCGTCACTCACGAAGCCAATATGGAGATCGCCGGCGCGCTCCGGTTTCGCCCAGTTGCAATCAAGAAGATGTCCAAAGCGGATCGGATCAACTACCTGGCCAAGGCAGTCCGTCCATCTCGTTCTCTGATTTCGTCCCTCATGTTGTCCCTTCATCTCGAGAATCGAAGCGGTGTCATGGTGACCTTTCTCGATGAGCTCGAGGTACCTCACGATGGTGGGCTGATCGACGAGGACTACGAGTTCTCGGAAGTGCAAAAGGGACCCCTGACCAAAGCTGTCAAAGCGCTCTTGGCGGGACATCCCGTCGAGCACGTCGACCTCTACCTGGCCACGCTCTACATGATGGATCCGGCAACCTGGAAAAACCTTGGGGAAGTGATGGGTGCCATCAGCACCGGTCAGACGACCGAGAGCGAAGCTGATGACGAGGCCAAAGCCGCTCCAAAGGCTGCCAAGAAGACGGCCAAGAAGGCTGCAAAAAAGACGACCAAGAAGACGACGAAGAAGGCCGCAACCAAGACTGAGGTCGAACCGAAGGCCGCAAAGAAGACGACCAAGAAGACCACGAAAAAGGCTCCGGCCAAGCCGAAAGCAAAGCCCAAGTCAAAGTAGTCAGCCGGCCGACATCTGTCACGAGGGTCGTGAGGAGTGTCGTCGAGGCGACGGTTCCCGCATCCCTTCTGCGCCGCCGGGCCACTTTCGTCCTCAGCGATCCGAAACCTAACCTGGCTGGGTACCGTAGACCGGGCTATCCTTGCCACTTGGGTTCGGGTAGGAAAACGACAGAACGAAGCGAAGGACGATCGTGAGCAAAATCAGACTGATTCTCTGGATGGTTGCCCTCATGGCAGTGGTTGGATTCGCCGGCTGTTCTCAGGAGGGCGCCGAGGCCCAGGACGATTCGAGCCAGGCCGATGACGACGGTGATAATGCCGTTGAGGGCGGAGAAGACGACGATAAGGAAAAGCGTGACAAGGACGGCGATGACGAGGACGAAGAGGAGGCCGTTCCGGTCAACCTTGCCGTTCTCGAGCTAGGCTCCATCGAGTCCGTTGTCCGATCCTCCACCAACCTCGAGGCCGAGAACGAGGTGCGCGTCATGGCGGAGGCAGCCCGGCGAGTTCGAACTCTTCGGGTGGAGGAAGGGGATCAGGTCAAGAAGGGACAGGTTCTCGTCCGTCTGGAGAACGCCGAGCAGCAATCGGCTCTTTCCAAGGCCGAAGCCGCCTTTTCCCAGGCCGAGCGGGAGTACGAACGTCAGAAGCGGCTCTTCGATCAGAATCTCGCCGCCGAGCGGTCTTTTAATGACGCGCAGTTCGATTTCGATCAGAAGCGAATAGCGCTCGATGACGCTCGCCGGGAAATGAGTTACACCGAGGTAAGAACTCCGATTTCCGGGACAGTGACCGGGCGCCTCGTCAAGGTTGGCGATCAGGTCCAGTTGGGACAACACCTCTTCGACGTCGTCGACTTCGAGTCGCTCGTCGCCCGGGTCTATCTGCCGGAACGTCACATCGCCTCCATCGAGCCGGGACAGCCGGTCCGCGTGCAATCCGAGGCGGCCGGCGATCACGTTCTTCACGGCGAAGTGTCTCGGATCGCTCCGGTCGTCGACCCAAAAACAGGAACGGTCAAAGTCACTATCGCCGTCGGTCAACAGCCCGGTCTTCTGCCCGGGATGTTCGTCGATGTCGATATCGTGACGCAGGTGCATGAGGGTGTCGTCCTCGTGCCGAAACGTGCGTTGGTCTACGACGAGGACCGCATGTTCGTGTACCGCATGGCCGACGACTCCCGCGTCGATCGCGTCGAGGTGATCCCGGCCTTGATGGATCGGTACTTTGTCGAGCCTCGCGCGGGTGTGTCCGCAGGCGATGAGATTGTTATCGCTGGACAAGCGGGTCTCAAGGACAACGCTCTGGTTACTCGAGGTGACGAAGCCGACGAAACGACATCAGCAGAGAATAGCGAAGGATAGCTTAGGGCCTCGTTGCGACGAACAGACCCAGCCCGTTAGGACCATGTGAATCGAAGGTGCTACCCAGTTGGGCACTCGTGAAGGCACTCTCGTACTCGTCTCGTGAGAACGAGAAGAGGGAGTGCCGGTCTGTGAAGGCCTCCCGAACTCCGCTTCCGGAACGGACTTCATAGCGGAAACAGATCTTTAGAACCCGCCCCTCGAGCTTGGCACTCGTTTCTCGGTGCACCACTCGCTTTCCAGACTGAATCTTTAGTCGGGACTCCCTCGGCGGAACGAGCCGCTCTGGCAGTACTGCCGGCTCGATCAGGATGACGCCCCCGGGAGCGAGGTGACCTGCCATACGAGCGACGGCCAGATGGAGCTCGTCGACGGAAGCAAGATATCCAATCGAAGAAAACAGACACGTGATGATGTCGACGGGGTTCCATTGTTGCCCGAGATCGAATGTGGTCATATCACCTTGCCAGATGGGGACGCTTGGGAGTTTCTTTCGCGCCACTTCGATCATGGCCGGAGAGGCGTCCAGTCCGATTACGGTGAAGCGCTCCTGGAAGTGTTTGAGATGCTCTCCCGTTCCGCACGCTAGGTCGAGAAGGCGGCGCCCGGGCGATGTCTTGACAGCGGAGATTCGGCTCTCCAGGTAGGCTACTTCCCGATCGTAGCGCTTCCCTTTTTGAGCGTAGATGTCATCGTAGAGGGTTGCCCAGTTTTCGAACATGTTCAGGATCCTGCACGAAAGGAGACTCGTGAGCCAGCGAACGATTACCGTCATCACCTCTTCCCGAGCGGATTACGGACACCTCTATTGGCCACTCGTCGAGCTCCAGAATCATCCCGATATCGAGCTCCGGCTCGTGGCGATCGGCCCCCATCTCTCTCCAGAGTTCGGGCGGACCGTGACGGTGATCGAGGGTGATGGGTTTTTACTCGACGCCAAGATCGAATGCCTGCTCAGTTCCGACAGCGACGTTGCCATGGCCAAGACGATTGGTATTGCCACGATGGGTCTGGCGGACTACCTCGGGGACAATCGGCCCGACTTGCTTCTGGTTATCGCGGATCGCTACGAAATGCTCGCGCCGGCAGCGGTCGCGCTGGCCCTGCGGATTCCACTCGTCCACATAGAAGGAGGCGAGGCGAGCGAGGGGGCGATCGACCACGCAGTTCGCAATGCGCTGACCATGATGAGCCATGTGCATCTGACACCAACGGAACTTTCGCGGGAACGCGTTCTCATCATGGGAGAAAATCCCGCCCGAGTGCATTGCGTGGGGGCACCGTCTCTCGATCATCTCAGGCGAACCCCTCTCTGGTCGCGGGAGGAGACGTCCCGCGAACTCGATCTAACCTTTGGGGATCCAATGATCCTCGTCGGATACCATCCCGAGACATTGGCGGAGGATACGCTGGCCGGGGCGGATGAAGTTTTTGCAGCTCTCGAAATCCTGGCGGCCTCACGCCAGATCGTTTTCTGCTTCCCCAATGCAGATGCCGGAAGCCGAGCCTTGATCGAACGGTCCCGTTCGTTCTGCGGCGCGCATCCGAAGGCTTCGCTTCATGTGAATCTGGATCCGAAACGTTACTGGAGTCTTCTTCGGCAGGTCGACCTCCTCCTCGGCAATTCCAGCAGCGGAATCATGGAGACGCCTTCCCTCCGCATTCCGGCCGTCAATATAGGAGATCGTCAGCAGGGCCGAGAACGGGCCGCCAACATCATCGACGTGGAATCGGAGCGGACGAAGATCGTCGCGGCGGTTGAACGAGGACTGAGGCCCGAGTTCCGGGCTTCTCTGGAAGGACTGTCCAATCCATATGGCGATGGGCGGGCTTCCCAGGAGATCGTCGAGATTTTGGCTCAGATCGAATTGGGACCCGACTTACTGCGGAAGAAGGCCGTCGACCCAAACGCCGTGACGCCGCGGTTGTCGCAGTAGCTGCAGTCACTTGTGGCGACGCAAGTCTTTGTCACACCCATTTTTGCGGCGGAATCTCTTGCCTCGCGATGGGCCAGAACTCTATTTTGCCTCAATGACTATCCGACCATTACTTTCGTCCCTCATGCTCATCGCCTTGCCCATTTTGCTGGGGGCCTGCGGAACCACACGCTCCCTCCAGCCCCCAACGAATTCCGAGATTGAGGTGATGCGGGAGCCGGAGGAGCTACCGGGTTATGACGGAACTGCAGAGTGGTTTCACCCGGAGGCGCCGCCGGAGATCTTGGACAATGTTTCCGTGCTCGTGGAAACTCCGGCCACGGAAGAGGAAACGGAACTTCCTGATATCTCCGACGATCTGGCGGAGCGAACGAAGGCTCTTCTACCTTCGATCGAAGAACTGTTCGACTATCCCGTCGTGATCAATCGCCGCGTGTTGACCTGGATCGATCAGTACACCGGGAATTCGAAGAACAGTTTTGAGCACAGTTTACAAAGGTCGGGCCGCTACCTTCCGATGGCGCGAGAGATTTTTGCCGAGGAGGGTGTGCCGCGAGACCTGGCCTTTCTTGCGCACATCGAGAGTGGGTTTCGAACCAACGCGCGCTCGAACAAGCGCGCCCTTGGGTTGTGGCAATTTCTTCTCGGGACAGCCAAGGACTACAATCTGAGGTGTGACGCTTACGTCGATGAGCGGATGGACCCCGAACTCTCGACTCGGGCGGCAGCTCGTTTTCTCAAAGACCTGCATCGGCGATACGACGACTGGTTGCTCGCTCTCGCCGCTTACAACGCTGGCCCCGGCAACGTCGATAAGGCCATCCGCGAGGCAGGCTCGAAGAACTTCTGGGACATCGCCCGGACTCGCCACCTCATGACGGAAACGCAGAATTTTGTCCCGGCCATTCTCGCGGCAACGATCCTGGCGAAGTCTCCGGGGGCCTATGGTCTGACCGAGGAGGTCGATCCTGCATTCGTAGCCGAAGCCGTTGTCGTCGACGCGCCGGTACGTTTGTCTTTGGTCGCGCAGATCACGGGTCTGACGATGAAAGAACTGCGGGGCTACTACAACCCTTCCCTCCTGCAGGAGAGTACTCCACCGGCGCGGTCGGGCTACCCGCTCCGGCTTCCTGTCGGGTATGCCACTCCTACCGGTCGCGCTCTCGCTCAACTGCCGTCGGGTGAGAAGCTGCTCTATTCCATTCACACCGTCTCGACTGGAGAGACCCTCGGCCAAATTGCGAGAAACTATGGGATGACCGTTCGGCAGCTCCAGATGGCCAATCGCCTGGGCAACTCGATAGCTCTGACGGTCGGCCAAGAGCTGGAGATTCCTTCCTTCGATACGGCGGATCTGGGACAGGATATGGCTCCGACCCTACTCGGGAGCCCCTCGAACGGCGTGCACGTGGTTACATCGGGAGAGAGCCTGTACAAGATTGCCAAGATCTACGGGGTCACGATTGGCCAGATCCAACATGCCAATCGAATCGCTGATCCCCGCCGCATTCATCCTGGGCAGACTCTGGAAATTCCCGGTTCGAACCATGTCGTGACGAATCTTGCATCTCTGCCGACCATCGTTCCGGATCCGGTGCGGGCGTCCGGAGATGTTGATACCGCGGCCGAAATGGGACGAGTCGAATCCACTGCCCATCTCGTCGATCAGTTTCGGGATGAGATCGAAGGAGGACCCTCGCGTGCGACTCGGGGAACGAGTCCTCCGGCCACGGCAGATGTGCGTGATACGGACCTCGATTCGGACAACTGGCGTCTGCGTGACGGCGCTTCGTCGACAGCCGGAACGGAAGGGGGGCGGGCAGTCGAGTCGTCTTCTTCGGCCTCGGCAAGCTACGTCGTTCCCGAGGTCCATCTCGTGGAATCCGGTGAAACCCTCAGCGAGATCGGGCGCCGTTATCTGATCTCCGTTGCAGAGCTCCGAGCGTGGAACGGAATGGGAAGGAGCAGTCTGATCAAGCCAGGGCAACGGATTCTCCTCAATTCTGATCGGATGGCCGAAATGGAGTCGAAGGAGCAGGACAAGGGCCAACCCTCCTTCCATATCGTGGCGAAAGGTGAGACCCTCTGGAGGATCGCCCGGAACTACGGGATCAAGGTCGCAGACCTGATGCAGTGGAACCGCCTTCGCTCTAAAACTCGAATCTACCCGGGTCAACAACTGAAGATCTTCTGATCCCGACCCGCGGCGCAGGCCATGCAGCATGAATCGATCGACCGGCTTCCGTATCACCCTTCTCTCAATCATGACAGTGATCGCCGTTGGCTGCGCTGAATCGGATCCGACCGGTTCTCCGAAGGCCAGAGGGACGGACCGACCTCTCGACTCCGAGCAACTCGAGTGGATCGAAGACCTCTCAGAATCGTTGGCCAACGACCTTCTCGATCTTTCCGTGGCCAGTCGGCAGCAGAATCGACGAGTTGTCGAGGGCTACTTCGCGGAGGCTTTGCAGGCAACCCCCTTCCCGATTGGGGACGAAGAGACGAAGCCGAAGGTAAAGTGGGTGTCAGAGACTTCCTGGCCGGTCGCGACGACGCCGGGTTCCCTCAGTAGGGACGAATTTCTCTCCCGTTGGGACACATTCTTCGGACGATTCGAAACGATCGAAGACGTTCGCTTCAAAGTGAAGAAAGCGGACTTCGTCTCAGAGACCTCGGGTGAGGCCCGCGTTTATTTTTATCTGGTCGGGCGAAACCAAGCCGGGCAGCGCGAGTGGGTGCGAGGATATCTGAACGGAGCTGCCACGCGAGATCAAGCCGAATCAGGCGAAGACCCAATTGTTGCCTCCACTTCGACCTGGCGTTTCGAGAGTTTCGTTTTCGAGTACCTCAAGTCGACGCTTTCGGAGGTCGATCTCTTTTCGGAAGTCGCCGGCCCCGCTGGCCTTGCCGTCGAGCTTCCGCGATACGGCTCTCCTGGCAACGAAGGATTCGTTTGGCATGGAGCCGCGGCGGCGGATGTCGACAATGACGGAGACATCGATCTCTTCAGTACCGGGGTCGGTCGAAACTATCTCTATCTCAATCGTGGCGACGGGACGTTTGCGGAGGCGGCAAGCAACGCGGGTCTGGCCAAGTTTCTCGAGCCGGGAGTGGCTCCGGTCTTTTCCGACATCGACAACGATGGAGATGTTGACCTCTTCGTGACGGCCGTCGGGAAGCAGATGCTCTTCGAGAATCAATTCGTTCCGGCCGGTGAACTTGCCTTCTACGACGTGTCGGTTTCTTCCGGCGTCGATCGCGATGCCTTTGGCTTCAGCGCGAGTGCTGGTGATGTAAACGGGGACGGGTATCCGGACCTCTTCGTCGCGTCCTACAATCGCTACGGAGTGGTTATGCCCAACAACTGGCACGCCGCCAGCAACGGGACACCCAATCTCCTCTTTCTCAACCAGGGTGACGGGACCTTCAAGGAGTCGGCTACCGAGTGGGGATTGACTCACGCCCGCTGGAGCTACGCCGCTCACTTCGTCGACCTCGATCAGGATCACGACCTTGATTTGTACGTTGCCAACGACTTTGGACATAACTCGTTCTACCGCAATGACGGGGGACGATTTGTCGATGTTGCCTCGGATCTCGGCATCAGTGATCCCGGAAACGGGATGGGTGTTTCTTTTGGGGATTACGACAACGATGGCGATCTCGATCTTCACGTTACGAACATGTCCTCCACAGCGGGAAACCGCATTCTCGGTCGGCTCTACTCGAAACCGGCTGGAAACGATGCGGGGAAGGATCCCGAAACAGAAGCAATCGCCGAAAGTGACGTCCTCTACAAGCTGGCTTCGGGCAATAGTCTCTACGAACAACTCGACGACGGAACCTGGCGCGATGTCACGGCCGCCGCGGGTGGGTTCTCTTCGGGCTGGGCCTGGGGAGGCGGGTTTCTCGACTTTGACAACGACGGGTGGGAGGATGTCTTTTCGCCGAACGGATTCGTCTCTGGCAAGCTGATGAAAGATACCTGAAGCCTCTTTTGGCGTCACGTCGTGACGTCGAGCGAAGAGATTGTCGATGCGGGGAACGACAACTACCGGGACAATCACCTTTCGAAAATGTTTCGTGACGGGTTCTCGTTCAGCGGCTACGAGCGGGATGGGCTCTTTCTAAGTCGCGGTGATCGCACCTTCTTGAATGTTTCAGGAATCTCCGGTCTGGACTCACCGAGCGATGGCCGCGGTTCTGTTTTTGCCGACTTCGACAACGACGGCGATCTCGATATCTTTGTGACGACGATCCAGGGCCAGGCCCATCTCCTCTTTCGGAACAATGTCGGATCGGAGAAAAACTTCCTTCGCGTTCAGCTCGTCGGAACCGAGAGCGGTGCCGACGCCTTTGGGGCGGAAGTCCGCGTCAAGACCTCGCAGGGGATTCAGACGAAGATCAAGTCGGGGGGAGCCGGGTATCTTTCCCAGCACGACCCCCGTTTGCTCTTCGGGCTCGGAGATGGAGAGACTTTCGAGTGGATGGAAGTCACCTGGCCATCGGGGAAGAAAGATCGTTTCGAGACGGTTGCCGTAGGTTCGAGTTGGAAGCTGGTCGAGGGTGGAACGCTCACTCCCCAAGCGGACGAGGTGGCGTCACTCCCCGAACCGTGGACGCAATCGGATCGGCTCCTTTCAGATCTTAAAGTTTCCATCGGACAGCCGTTTCCGAAGTTCGCGATCGGCGGGCTGGACGGACAAACCTCCCAGACAACCCAGCTCTTCGAGTCTGGTCAGCGAACGATCCTCAACCTCTGGGCGACCTGGTGCGTTCCCTGCGCGACGGAGATGCCTGAGCTACAGGCCCGTCGAGCCGAGTTCGCGGCGAGCGGCGTCCAACTCGTTGGACTCAACATCGACACACGGAGCGTTGGCAAAGTCCCCGGCTTCCTCGAGGAGAAGGGAATCGACTACCCGATTTATCTTGCCGGCGATGCCATTCCCGAGATCTATGACACCGACCAGGTTTTTGTCCCGCTGACCTTCCTTATCGATGAAGAGGGAATCGTGCGGGATGCCTTTGGTGGATGGACAGGGCAGACGCGGACTCGGGTCGAGCGCTTTCTTCGGTAAGAAGCGAAGGCGAGGAGAGGTTGATGCGTGGGATTCTTCTCGCCCACGCCCCGCACTTACGCGCTATCTTTCCCCTAAGCGAAGCCCTCGGGACCCGCGGGTCCGATCCTCGGCCTTGTCGTTGGGTTCCCTGCGGGCGGCACGGGAGGATACCGCGTCGATGCGTCGTTTCTGGATTTTTGGTTCTGGCTGCTGTGTTTGTCTCTTGCTCGGATCACTTCTCGCCTGTGGCTCCGATCCCGACTCGCCGAACGACGCGGGACGGGATTCGGCCGTTCCAGATACGGACGCGACGACGGCTGAGCCTTCCGCTCAGTCGGGCGAAGATAGCCCCAGCCTCTATCGACTCCGAAACGAGGCTAAACTCCACGCAGATCGCCATTCCGAGGAAGGATACAGCCAGGCCGCGGCCCTCTACGGCGAGGCTGTCGTTCGGCCGGAAGCGTCCTGGATCGACTATCTCAACCAAGCCCGCTGCTTGGTTTTTACCTCACAGTTCGCCGAAGCGAAAGCCGCGCTGGAGGGCGCCCGTCGTCTTCGTGATTCTGCTCTTCCCGACGCGGCAATCGACTATGTCGACGGCCTCTATCATAAGCGCATCGACGAGCATGAACTCGCTCTGGCGCTATTTGCCAACGTAGCCGGGCAGAGCCCGAGCCAGATTCAGCCGTGGTATCAGAAGGGGTTCGCAGAAGAGCGGACGAAACACTGGAGCGATGCCCAGGCGAGCTACGAGCGCGCCCTGGAAATCGATCCGACGTTTCGGGCCGCGGCCTATCGACTGGTCATCGTTCTTCGCCAACTCGGGGCAAAAGAGAAGGAGCTGGTGGCTTTCGAACGGTTCAGCGCGATGTCGGAGGACGCCCAGCCAGATCCGGAGAAGTGCGGATTCACCAAGGTCTCGCTGCTGCCCGCTCAACGAGACTCTGTCGAGCCACCCCCGGTCGATCTGGGTTGGCGGGAGGTGATGACCGATTGGAAAGGGGCGACTTCAGCCACCGACATCGCCCGCCTCGACGCCCTTCAGGGCGCGCCGGGAGGACGGGTTGCCGATCTCGACAACGATGGAGCCACTGACCTCGTCGAATCTGCCCAGAGTAAACTTCGCGTCGTCTGGGGGGATGCCGCGGCAGCCTCGTTCGATGCGACGACGCAGGTGACCACCGAACTCGGAAACGTCTCCAGCACCGGGGCTCTCGAACTCTTCGACCTCGATCACGACGGTGATCTCGATCTTCTTGGTGCTTTCGCCGAGGGCGCCGCCGTTCCGGTGTTTTCCTGGATTCGCAACAACGGAGATCGCACGTTTACTGCGATGCCGAGTTTTGAGGACGAGTCCGGCAGCCCGATCTCACCGAGGGAGGATCTCGCCGTGGGGCGGGCTTCCTTCGATGTTCACGACTTCGATGAGGGAAACGATCTCGACATCGTGATCGCCGGTGGACGAGTACCGCTGGTGCTCATGAACCTCCGCGACGGGTCATTTCTCCCGCTGTCCGCGTCAAAAATGGACGTACAGGACTGGGTGAGGGGCGCGGACCTGAACAACGACGGATCGCCCGACCTCTTTGCCGTTCGCAACTCGGGCCAGCTCAGTCCGGGTGGTGACGCTGGCAGTTCGCCCACCGCAACCTGGACCGTTTCATTGCAGGACAGCCCGGCCGGTCGACTTGCTGAAGCCCATTGGCCGACGGCAGTGACCGGGCGCCTCGATGGGCACGTTCGGGACGTCGTCCTCGAAGACGTCGACAATGACGGCGATCTCGACGCCGTTCTGGCCACGTCAAACGGAGTTGTCTGGCTGCACAATTCGAATGGGACCTTTGCTCTCGCCGATCAATGGGCGGATGCGTCGGGGTCCGAAGCCGTCGTGACGATGGACCTGAGCGGCGACGGCCAGGTCGAAGTGATTGCGAAGGGCCCGACGGGAATCCGCGTTCTGGCGGCAACCCAGCCGTCTCCATACCCGGCCTGGATCGTGCGCCCGACGGGAGGACGGGACAACCTCCAGGCGATCGGGACCGTGGTCGATCAGTTTGCCGGTGGGCTTTTCCAAACTCGGATGATCAAGGGACCGGGAGGCGTGCGCTTCGGTCTCGGCAGTTCGACACTCGAGCGGGTAGATGGTCTTCGCCTCCGGTGGCCGCAGGGTATCGTGCAACCCGAGGCACGAAATGATTTCACGTTCACCGACGATGCGCCAGCGGCATCCCAGCTCCCGGTCGTCGAGTTGACGCAAGAGGAGGGTCTGGTCGCCAGTTGTCCATTCCTCTACGCCCGAGGCCCCGAAGGGTGGACTTTTCTGACCGACGTCGTGGGAATCGCCCCGCTCGACGAGTGGCTTCCAGCCGGTCAGAAGCCGCATTTGGACCCGGAGGAATACGTTCGGATCGAAGGTGACGCACTTGTAGAGGTGGCGGGGCGGCTCCATCTCGCCATCACCGAGGAGTTGCGCGAAACGACCTACCTCGATCGCCTCGAACTCGTTTGTGTGGAGCATGACGCTGGGTCCACTCTGTTCTCCGATGAGAGTTCCAACCAGGGCGCCTACGATCGGCTGACGACGTTCGTTTTTTCGAACGATCAGTTCGAAGTGGCGAAGGACGTTCGGTTCGACGACGGTACGGTCGCTACAGATCGGGTGGCGAAGGCCGATCGAGCCTATGCCCATGCTTACTCGGCCAGCTTCAGTCAGTGGTCGGGATGGGTCGATCGCTACAACATCCGGATGATCGCTCCGGCCGGAACGGCCTCGATCCTGTTGACCGGCCGGATCGGGTGGTACGACTCGACGGTGAGTTATGCACTCCACCAGCACGGTCGAACCTGGGGGCCGCTCCAGCTCCTCCGGCCAGAGGACGGGGCGATCCTCGTCGACGATCTCGGCCTGCCCGCGGGGATGGATCGGACGATGGTGTCCGTGTTCGAGGAACCCCTCGCCGTCGACACCGAGGTCGTCCTATCGGGACATCACCGCTTCCTTTGGGACCGGATCCTCTTCGCCCCTGCCCCTGTGGTCTACGCGCCGGAGGCGTCTCCGATTTCCTCCATCGAGTCGAAGGTCTTACCGCTTCGCAGCGCCGAGCTCGGCTTTCATGGTTATTCACGGATGGTCGGAGACCGGCCCCAGCACGAGCAGACCTACGTCTTTGCCGACGCGTCCCCCCACGATGACTTTGGTCCCGCCTACGGAAAGGCAACCCGGTATGGAGATGTCCTGCCGCTCCTGGCCAGGCATGACGATGAGCTGATCGTCCTGGTTGCGGGCGACAAGGTCGAGTTGGAATTCGATGCTCCGGCGCCTCTCGCCGAAGGGCGGGCCCGGACCTACTTCCTGAGGACGAGCGGCTGGGCCAAAGAGGGCAGTTTCCACAATCGAACGGGACGGTGGATTGAGCCGCTTCCCTTCCGGGCGATGTCGACCTATCCGCCACCGCGTGATGAGATGAGAGAGGACGCAGACTACCAAGTTTATCGATCGACCTATCAAACGCGGGAGACCGCCCCGCTTCAGATCAGTCCCTATCCGTCCTAGGCGGCTGTGATCCCCAAACAGACACGAAAAAAGGCCCCGGCGTGAACCGGAGCCTTGAAGAAAAAAACGCGGGGCAGTCTACGATCGGCGCTTAGGCAGACTTGCGATTGCGACGCCGACTGACGAGGCCAGCCAGACCCAGGCCCGTACCAAGGAGCAGCAGGCTGGCAGGTTCTGGAACAGGGTTGACCGGGTCCGTATCGTAGTTTGTGAGGTCGAGCCAGCCTTCGCGCCGGCGACGCCAGTCGGTCAGCCAGAGATCATCGTCCGGGTTCGAGTTGTCATCGCTCTCATACTCGGTCGTGAGTCTGTGGAACGTGTGCATCCAGACACCGGCCTGCTCGCCATATCCGATTCCCGACCAGGGATTAGACTCAGCGTAGAGCGGGTTGTGATCCTGAATGGGGGAGACGTCGATGGTGAACCCCATCGTCGACGTTCCGTCTCCGTTCGTCGTGTTCTGGAGATTTTGCACCCAGCTGTTGGCGTTGCTTTCTTCGGACGAAACAATCCGATCAGGAGCGTCAACATTGTTACCGCTCGTGCCATCCCGGTAGCTGCTGTAGTCATTGCGACCGTTGTAGCCATAGGCGGAAAGTATCGGCGAACCATTCGCAGTCGTGTCGAAGTAGAGAAGCGCCAACTCGCCGGCCAAACCCTTCGGGTTCGGACCATTGTTGAGGGCGAGGGTGAATCCCCCTGTTTTGAGACGCCGGCCTCCAGGCCGCACGCCAAAGTTGACGTACCAGGAAAGCTGATTCGTGTTCGTATCGAACGTCGACTCCACCCAATTGATGGTTCCGCCGTTGTCACTGTTTGCGGTGTCGCCGTGATTCCAATTGAAACTGTAGATCGGCCCCGCTTCGGCTACCGAAGCAATCCCGACGAGAGCGATGACTGCTGCCATCGCTACTCGCACAGTAGAAAAACGCATCTTACTGGTGCTCCCGACAAGTTAGGTTGTGCTGCCCCTGTACATCCGTTTGCCGGCTGAATCGCGGCGCGCCTGAACAAGTCCAATGTACATTTCAAGAGAGTAAATATTGCCATATCTGGACGTCTCCTGTCAAGCTGGCGGGGTATACCTGCCATGCGTCCTCTATAATGGACGATATACTCTATTGTGTTTGCTATTTCGTTCGGTAGTTGTCCCTGAGGTTAATCCTCTGCCCCTGGATAGAAGGAGAGTTCTGCCATTGCGCGATGGTGGAAGTATGTATATACCCATATCTTAGCGCTCTAAAACTTGCCTCGCCGTCCACGGAATCGCCGGAGTATGCTTTTGGCTCAGGGGCTCGTGGAATCAGAATCTCAGGGAAGGGGAATGACTGTGCCTGGACAAATCGGTTCGATGCGGAGTGAATGGGTCGGCAAAATGAGACGGGTGAATGTGAGGTTTCCGTTCGTTGTGGCCCTCTGTGGCTTGCTTGCGATCGGATCCGGGTGCGCGACGCTCAAGAAGGCTGGGGTGGCCTATCCTTCGGCCAGCGTCAGGACGATGGACGTCGGCCAGCTCGGGCTGACCTCCCTGACTCTGAACTTTGACATCGATGTGAAGAATCCCTACACCGTTGCGCTCCCCGTCGTCGGACTCGATTTCGCTCTCTCCAGCGGTGGGAGTCAGTTTCTTTCTGGGAAGGTCGATACGCCCTACACGATCGCGGCTGGAGCAGTCGAGACCCTCAAAGTACCCATCAAGGTGCCGTACCGCGAAATGTACGATCTCATCAGCGGAGTCGAGGGCGGAAAGACGATTCCTTATAAGGCTGACTTCGGCCTCTCCGTCGATGCACCCGTCATTGGCTCGGTAACTCTTCCTCTCGACGCCGAGGGAGAGCTCTCCGTTCCCAAACTCTAGATCACACTGTCCGAGCCCGCGCGGGGAAGATCACCCCTGCGGGCTCGCTCTACGTTTAGCGACGAGCACGGGGCGGGTCCCACCGAGCGATGTAGGACGAGGGCTTCAGCCCCGCGCTGATGAATGATCCACCTGCGTAGAGACTTCCCTGGAACGAGCGGAGCGAGTTGACGACTCCGTTCCCGATCCCCGGTCCGAGGCCCGTCCACTCTGTTCCGTCGTAGACTGCGATGCGCTTGAGCGGAGCTCCTGAACCATTCTCGGTTTCGAAGTCTCCGCCGATGACGATGTCGCCGTCGAATTTTTCGATCGCGTAGACGACGCCAAAATCGATGTCGCCGCCAATTCCAGACCAGCTGTAGCCGTCCCAGCGCGCAATTCCCTTGGCCGGGCCCGTTCCCGCTACGGTGAAGTCGCCACCGGCGTAGAGGTACCCATCGATCGACGCGAGAACGTAGACCGGTCCGTTGAGCCCCAGGCCGAGAGCACTCCAGTCTTCGATGTCACCCTGAGCGATATGGTTGCGTGGCGATCCATCGATCAGGTCGAAAGACCCTCCCGCGATGACCGATCCCTCGTGCTTGGTCAGAGCGTAGACCGGAGCATTGAAATCGCCGACCGGAATCCAGGTGTCGTCGGAGAAGATACTGAGGTAGTGCTGGAGGGACGGGACGGCGCCCGAAATATCGGTGAAGAGCCCACCTACCCAAACGTTGAATCCGTCGGGAAGAGTCGCTCGAACGCCCAGATTTGGGATCTCACTGTAGGCCTGCCATTCACCGGAGATCCTTTCCGTGTAACGCGTCGGCCCGCCCGGTCCACCATCGAAACTCCCACCGGCGACAATGAAAGAGTTCTTTCCGTCGTCATAGAACGAGACGCTGGAGACGGGACCACCAGAAAGAAAATTGTTGTCGGTTTCTTCGCGGACCCAGCTCGTTCCGCTCCAGGAAACCACCCGATGCGCGATTACTCCACCGGCGTCGTCAAACGCGCCGCCGACGATCATCTTCGATCCCGTCACGACCATGCTGCGCACTTCGGCGTTGAGACCCTGCCCGCTCGGATGGGCCTCGAACCCATCCCACCAGAAGTTATCCATCGGCTCGCTCGCAGAACCGGAAATGGGCACCTGGTCGCAGGTTGATCCAGTCAGGAGGTTGCAGGAGTGCGAACCAGCCGTGATGGGATCATATTCGATCCGGACTATCCGCGACTGTCCACGGCCCAGGCCAAAGGGGCCGTCACCCGAGATAGTGCGGAAGTGAGGACAACTCTGGAAGACCGCCGTCCCGACGAGGACGGCCCCACCCGTGTTCGTGATCGTTACCGAGTCGATGGCCGACGTTCCCAGTTCGATGTCTCCAAAGTCCAAACTCGACGGGACGATGGAGCAGACGGCCGCTTCGTCGGGAGTCGTTACCGAGACGATGTTGCTCGATTCGGATACGGTACCGTCGATGGCGAGCACGCGATAGTTGTACGAGGTGAGGAACTCGACCGTCGAGTCACCAAAGCCTCGGTCTGTTCCGGTGATCGTGGCAATGGCATCCCAAATGGCGTCGTCTTCGCGCTCGATTCGGAAGGAGTCTGGGTCGGCGAAGGGGAACGACCAGCTCAGGTCGACGAGATCCTCCCCGATGGCAATAGCCGTTAGGCTCCGTGGCGCCGGAACGGGCGTGCGGACCGTGGCGGTGTTCGAATAGGCGGATGGGCCACTGATGTTCGAAGCGCGGACACGGAAGGAATACTCCGTACGATCGGTGAGGTCATTGGTGATGTAGGTTCCAGAGGATCCAGCGCTTCCCGGGGTCGTGTCGAGGGGCATGAACTCGGACTCGCCTTCGACGAGGACTTCGATGTCAAACTCATCTTCGTCCGTGGAGTTGTCGTTCCAGGTGAGTTCGATGGAGTTTGGGTCGAGAGCGAGTGCGATCAGCCCGGTGGGCGGATTGGGCGGCGCCGGGAGGGTCTCGATCGATGCGACGTTCGAGATCGCCGAGCGGTTTCCTGCTCCGTCTGCGCTCCGAATGGCAAAGTAGTAGATGGTGGATGGTTCGAGCATCCCGATCGCGAAAGACTGGGCTGTTCCGCTCGAGTCCGGTAGTCCAACCCCCGTCACGATGATGGCGCCCTCGAAATTCGCCGGAGTAATCAGAGTGTTCGAGCGCCTCAGATCATAGCTGGCCGCTCGGCCGACGATCCCATCGTCACCGGGAGCGGTCCAGCTGAGCAGCGCCGAAGTTGCGTTTACGTCCGAAGCAGCCAGGTCGAGGATCGCATTCGGTACGGTGGTGTCGTCGAACGTGACCATTGCCACGTTCGAGAGGCCAGAGACGTTTCCGTTGTCATCCTCCGTCCGCAGAGCAAAAAAGTATGTATCCGAGGAGAAGCCGTCTCGCTCGACGGATTCCAATGTCCCACTGGGAGACGGAGTCCCGGTCAGAATGGGCGAGGACTCCTCGAAGTTCAAAACGGTGATTGGAGTCGTATTGTAGCGGAGGTCGTAGGCGCTGGCCTGACCGATGGGGCCATCGTCGCCGGGAGCGGTCCAGGTCAGGCGAACGGTCGAGCCCGAGATCGCGGTTGCGATGAGGTTCGCGACGTTCGACGGCGGTGTCTCGTCATCCGTCAGGACCACGATGATGTTCGATAGGGTAGAACGATTACCTGATTCATCCTCGGTGATGAGGGCGTAGGAGTACTCCACGCCGGCAACCAGGTCGGTCTCGGTGACGAGTTCGGTCGCACCCGGGGAACTCGGAACGTCGGTCGTGACCCGGTCGGCGGTGGGGAAGTTCTCGGTTGTGATCGGGAACGTGGCGCGTCGCAATTCGTAGAGTGCCGCCTGTCCCTTGTCTCCATCGTCCCCGGGTGCCGTCCACCTGAGCTCGGCCGATGTCTCGGAGAGGATGGTTGCGGCCAGGTCCGTCGTTCCCGCCGGTGGAGTCAGGTCGAGGGTGGTTGCGCTGGCGATATTGGAGAGAGGGGACCCTTCACTCGCACTGTCGATCGTGATCATGGCGAAGTAGTAGGTCCGATCCGCGGTCAGTCCGATTGCTCGCAGGCTCTCGGCTGTTCCAGGCGGCCTCGGGGGGGCGGTGATCAAGAGATCGGCGTCCGGGAAGTTCTCTGGAGTGATCGGTAGCGTACTGACCCGCAGTTCGTACCTCAGGAGGGGAGCCGTCCCGATGGCTGGCGAAGTCCAGCTCAGGTCGATCGCGTCCTGACCCGCTGCGATCGCGACGAGGTCGGTAACTGCGGAGGGGCCCGCGGCCTCGCCTGGTGTGAGCACTTCCAGCACTGCGGTGAGTTGCGACGCGTTGTTTGCTTCGTCGTAGGCCCGAATTGCGAAGTAGTACTGGGTTTCGGGCGACAATCCGGTGGCGACGACCGACTGCGCGGTCCCAGCGACGCCTGGAGTTGGAGTGTCGATGAGATCACCGTTGGGAAACTCACGCTCCGTAATCGGTGAGAGGGAGCGACGCAGTTCGTAGCGTGTTGCTGTTCCTTCCGCGCCATCGTCGCCCGGTGCGGTCCAGTTCAGCCGAACCGAGTCCGACCTGAGCTCGGATCCGTTCAGAACGACCGGATCGGGAGGAGTAACATCGTCGTTCGAAGGAAGCGTCGTTACGATTGCCACATTCGAGATGAGCGACCGGATCCCCGCGTCGTCGGTGGCGCGGATGGCAAAGTGATAACGCGTATCCGGGAGTAGGTTTTCTACGACAAACGTCTCGGTCGAGCCAGCCAGGCCCGGGATGCCTAGACCGAGGAGGCGATCGGTGTCGTCGAAGTTGGCAGTAGTAATGGGTTCGGTGCTCTGCCGGAGATCGTATTCCGCCGCCGTGCCCTCGATACCGTCGTCACCGGTCGCGGTCCAGGTAAGAGAAACCTCATTCTGCGAGAAGAGGGAAACGCGAAGGTCATTGATTGGGTCTGGTGCGATCGGAGCGGGAATCGGCACATTGACCTGGTTGCTCGGTACCGTCGTCGATCCTCCCGCGAACTCTCCACGAACGCGGTACTGGCGTTCTGAGTCTCCCATGAACCGGGGAGGGAAAGTAAAGGTTGTATCGGTTCCGACGACGTTGAATTGACGGATTTCGTTGGATGCGGTGTCGAGTTCAAAGAGTTGATAGCGGAGCGCCTCGGAAACAAACGACCAGGTCACCCGGTAGGACTCGTCGGACGAGACGACAGACAAACTTGGGACGAGGAACTCGAGCGCCACTTCGGCACGGTTTTCTGTGTCCACGCTCACCGTCTCGAGGAAGGCTGATCCCGAATAGAGAACTCCCCTCTCGTCCGAGTCGGTTTGTCGGCCCTGGGCCGTCACCACGATGGTGTAGTTGTCGCCGGAGGGCACGGCAAGGGAAAGCTCGAAGCGCGTGTCTTCCGGTGAAATCTCCACCGTTCGCTCGTCCTGGAGCGTGAGGCGATTTGTTTCTTTGTCATAGGACGATGCTCGGGCGGTGATCGACTCGATCTGGTACGACTCTCCGCTTGCTGCGCCCGCGGTTACCTGGAGAGGAGCGCCTCCTGGTCCGTCTTCAAACTTCACTTCGACATGGAGTGGTACGGAGCCGGCTGCCGGTTCACTGGTGCGCTCCGTACAACCCGAAACGGCGAGCACAGTGAGAAGAGCGAAGAGCAGAGAGCGAACAAATCGAGACATAGGTCATCCTAACCAGCTCAGCTGAAGCTCGAGTCTTTATAGTGTTCACGGCGCGAGCGGACGGCCCGACGCAGTGCCCCTGAGCTGGCATAGTACGACGGACGCCCGTAGCGG
>Ga0315338_1001481_pt1 | contig 29160 bp, 25 predicted proteins | sample ASW8metaG_FD_204518 | JGI IMG/M metagenome (GOLD analysis project Ga0315338, IMG submission 204518) | Ammonia-oxidizing marine archaeal communities from Monterey Bay, California, United States - ASW #8 | ecosystem: Environmental > Aquatic > Marine > Coastal | place: USA: California | collected... | reverse complement strand
GGAGGGCATGAACAACCGCATCAAGGTCATCAAGCGTATGGCCTATGGCTACCGGGACAGCGACTACTTCTTCCTGAAGATCAAAGCCGCTTTTCCCGGTAATCCGCGATGAACCAAAAAAAAGGGGGCGCGAATGCGCCCCCAGGATATGCCTGATATCAAAGGAGACTCAGGGTGCGTCCTCCGGATCGTTGCCGGCGCAGACGCGATGCACGCGCAGAGAGGCGTTGGCGTTGAGCAGGCCGGCGTAGTCCAGCTGGACTTCGTCGAAGGTCAGCTCGTTGGTATCCACCTCGGCGGACAGGAAGCGCTCGTCACTGTCCAGGCTCAGGCCCAGCAGTTCCAGACCGAGCAGACCGCCGCCCACGGTGGCGCTGTCCACTTCCTCGCCGTCGTTGTAGAAACGCAGGGTCAGGAAGTCGCCGAGCAGGCTCAGGTTGAGCAGCGCGGAGGCCGGATCGGAGATCACCATGCCGATGCGGTTGATGCCGGTGAAGTCGTTGGCCGCGTCCACCGCGGTGGCACGGATTTCAGCGCCGCCGTAGACCGCCGCCACACCCACTTCAATGGTTGCGAAGGAAGCGTCGTTGCCGTCCACCAGGCTGTCCGCTTCGCTCACGCCGCAGCCCAGGCACACGCCCAGTGAGTTGCCACTGGCTTCATAGTCCGGGGTGGTCAGCGGCTGATAGGTGCTGGTGTCGTTACAGGTGAAGCCGTCGTCGTCGCACACATCACCGATGCCGTCGCCGTCGCTGTCGAGCTGGTCCGCGTTGGCGGTATTCGGGCAGTTGTCCAGGTCGTCGGGTACGCCGTCGCCGTCGGTGTCGGTGTCTTCGTCAACCGGGCAACCCTGGTTTTCCGGGGGGCCGGCCACGGTCGGGCACTCGTCGTTGCCGTCGTTGGTACCGTCGCCATCGTCGTCGTCGTCACAGACGTCGCCCACGTTGTCGCCGTCCAGGTCTTCCTGGCCCGGGTTGGGCACGAACACACAGTTGTCGTCCGGATCCAGCACGCCGTCACCGTCGGTGTCGTCTTCACAGGCGTCGCCGACGCCGTCCATGTCGGTGTCAACCTGGTCGTTGTTGGCCACGAACGGACAGTTGTCGTTGTCGTTGGGAACGCCGTCACCGTCGCGGTCGTCGTCACAGGCGTCGCCGATGCCGTCCATGTCGGAATCCGCCTGGCTGTGGTTCACCACCAGCGGGCAGTTGTCGTCGCCGTCGTCGATGCCGTCACCATCGGTGTCGGTGTTTTCGTCACAGGCGTCGCCGATACCGTCCATGTCGGTGTCGGTCTGATCCGGGTTGGCCACCCAGGGGCAGTTGTCCGGATCATTGGGCACGCCATCACCGTCGACATCGTCGTCGCAGGCGTCGCCGATACCGTCGTTGTCCTGATCGCGCTGATCGTTGTTAGCGAAGGCCGGACAGTTGTCCATGTCATCCGGAATCCCGTCATTGTCCTGATCGTCAGGATTGTTCGGGTTGGGGTTGTTGGGCGTAGTGATAACGGTGTCATCACTGTCGTTGGCTTCGCAGCCGTAGATCCCCACGCCGAGAGCGGCGAGCAGGACCAGCATCATTACACTTTTAATTCGCAACATGATCGTGTTCCTCACTTCTCGGTAACGCGGAATTCAACGCGGCGGTTCATGGCGCGGCCGGATTCGCTTTCGTTGCTGGCAACCGGATTCAGCTCGCCGTAGCCCCGGGCGGTTACGCGGGACGGATCCACACCACGGTTGAGCAGGTACTGGCGAACGGACTCGGCGCGTTCCTGGGACAGCTGCTCGTTATATTCCGCGGCGCCCACGCTGTCGGTGTGACCGGCTACTTCCACACGGAAGTCGGTCTGCGATTTCAGGGAGTCGGCGATGCGGTCCAGGGAAGACTCTGAAGAACGGGTCAGCTTCGCGGAGTCGAACTCGAAGTTGATGTTGGTCAGGGTCACGGTCTGGTTGACGATCAGACAGCCGTTGGCATCCACGCGCCCGCCTTCCAGCGTGTTCGGGCACTGATCACGGTTGTCCGGCACGCCGTCACCGTCGGAATCCATCACCGGCTGGGGCTTGGCGACCACTTCGCGGGTTTTGATTACTGTCTTCTCTTTGGTCACGACCTTGGTGTAACCGAGCGGGATCTCGACACCGAGGGACACGCGAACGTCGCCGAACGCACCGTCGCCACGGGCCGGGCCGGAACCGTCGAAGTCGTCGTAAACGTAGCGGGCGTCGCCGCGCAGCTTCAGGCCGTTGTTGAAGATCGGGCCGGTCACCGCGCCGATACCGGCGTTAACGGTCAGGTTGGTGTCCTGGTCTTCGTCGGGCAGCACTTCCTGGTCGATGGCGCCCACGGCGGCGATCACATAGGGCGTGAAGCCGGTGCGATCACCAAAGGCGTAGGCGAGACCGGTGGTCAGGTGGTACTGATAGAAATCCTGGAAGTCGGCCCGGTTCGGATCCATCTTGTAGAAACCGCCTTCGGTTTCCCACCAGACGCGGTCGGAAAGCTGGCGACCGTAGAAGACGCTGTAGCCCAGACCTTCGTCGTCGAACTGCCGATCTTCATCCACATCCACGTAGGAGGCGAAGCCACCCAGGTACTGGCGAGTGTTCAGCGTCTCCTCGTAACGGTCTTCCGCCAGAGCCGGCTGATAAGCCAGCCCGGCGGCGAGCGCCAGAGTCGACAATCTAAAGAGATTTTTCATGTTCTACCCCCCTCGGGTATCAACGGATTACAGTGCAATCATTGGAATATCCTGGGGAGGTAAAAAAAACAGAATTCCGGTGACGTCCGGTTGGAATAGTGTTGTGAACTTATCCATGCTTTTGCACAAATTGTACAAGCCGTATCATTTTGTATCCGAAGTGTATCCAGGGGCCGGTTTGGCCCGATCTGCCTTGCCGCTGGGACACCCCGCAAGTACGTTCGTGCAAAAATAAAAAAGAGGATTCTCATGTCGTTATCCAAACCCCGGCGATCCGGTCGCCGGCGGCTCGCGATGGTCTTTTTGGTCTTGTTCGGGGGGCTCGCCGCCGCCCTGCTGCATACCGCCTGGCCCTTTCTTACTTATCCAAGGGAGACTCTCAGTTTTCAGGTGCCCGAGCCGCTGCCATCCGCGGGGAGCGGCCAACCCCTGGCCGGGGTGGCCGAAGTGGACATCACGCCCGCCATCGGCCTGCCCAAGTTCGGTTATTCCGCCTGGGCGAAGAAAGCCGACGGTTTCCGAACCCGGCTCAAGGCCCGCGCCTTTTATTTGCAGGGCCCCGGCCAGACCCCTCTGGCGCTGGTGCAACTTGATCTCGGCGCCGGTTCGCTGCCATTGCATTACGCCGTCGCCGAGCGCATCGCCACCGCCACGGACGTACCCGCCAGGGGGCTGAGCCTTCTGGTCACCCACACCCATTCCGGCCCCGGGCAGTATCTGGGCAGCGACTTCTACAATACTTTCGGTGCCAACACCGCCGGCTTCGATCCGGAGCTGTTCGGTTTTCTCAGCGAACGCATCAGCGAGGCGGTGATCCGCGCCTACCGCAACCGCCGCCCGGCGCGGATCGCCACCGGCCAGCGCGATGTCTGGGGGCTGACCCGTAACCGCTCGGTACAGGCATGGGCGCGTAATCACAATCTGGATCCGGAAAAAATGGGCGAGGACGACGCCCTGCGCGCGGTGAATCCGCGCATGACCATGCTGCGCATCGACCTGCAAGCCGACGACGGCCGCTTCTACCCCGCCGGCGCCCTGACCCTGTTTTCCATCCACGGCACCGCCATCCCCGCCTTCACGCGCCCCTATCACGCGGATGTCTGGCACTGGCTGGGGCAAGGCCTGAGCGCCGGCTTCGGCGACGAGCTGCCGTGGCCGTTCGTGCATGGCGCCTTTCAGGCCACCCACGCCGACAACAACCCGGCCTGGCACCCGGATCACCGCGGCGATCTGGAAGCCCGCCGTATCGGCAAGGCGCTCGGCGACCAGGCCGGCGCGTTGTTCGAACGCCTGGAGGACGATCTGGCGCCGCGCCTGCGCACCGCCGCCGCCAGCCGCCTGATGGACGTGCTCGAGCTGCCCGAGGAACAAAGCCATGGTCTTTGCCAGCGCGCGGTGGTGGGCGCCGCCACCATGGGCGCCGCCAACGGCGACGAGGTGTTCCCGATCTCCTACCTGCCGTTTCTTCAGGAGGGCTGGCCACGCACCGTCTTCACCGATGGCTGCCAGGCGGAAAAGCAGTGGGCGCTGTCCAAGCTGCAATTGTTGATGTCCGCGGACACCTTTCCGCACCGCGCCCTGCTTCAGGTACTGCGCGTCAACGACCTGGTGCTGGTCCCCCTGCCCTGGGAAATCACCCTGGAAAGCGGCAACCGCATCCGCGGCGAGGTGCTCGACACCCTGCCCGCCGGTACCGACTGGCGGGTGGAGATCTCCAGCCTGGCCAACGGCTTTTTCGGCTACGCGGTGAGCGAGGCCGAGTACGGCGCCCAGTACTACGAGGGCGGCCACACCCTTTACGGCCCGCATACGCTGGACTTTCTCGCCGCGCAGAGCGCGCGGTTGAGCGAGGACCTGATGCGCACCGGTGGCGTCGACGACTATCCCAGGGAAAGCCGTTTCGAGCTGCTCAGCCATCACTACTGGCCGGACGGCGACCCGGATCGCACCTGGTCGCGAAGCTGGCGCCGGCCGGCCACCTTCCATCGTGGCGAAGAGGACAGCGGCCCCTACTGGTCCTGGCGCTTTGTCGGCGAACCGCCCGGTGACCTGCGCCTGCACCAACCGCTGCTGCGGATTCTGCGCAGCGACAACCGGGCCACGCTGGTGGACGATGAAAGCGGCGACATGCGCCTGCGGCTGATCGACGGCGACGTCGAGGGACAGGGCCTCTACGAAGTGCGCTGGTATCACCCCCCGGTTGCCGACGAGGGCCGTTTTCAGTTGGAGGTGAGGGCCGGCGCGAACGCGCCCGCGCTTATCTCGCCGGCGTTCCCCTGACCGGGCGTCCCTGACCGGGCGTCCCTGAGCGGGCGTCCCTGACCGGGCGTCCCTGAGCGGCGTCACAGAATGACGTAAAACCGCGTCGTTATCGGGTTTCTCCGTGGTCGGCCCCTGCTACACTGGGTGCTTGTTCATCCGGAAGTAGTGTTGTGGAGAGTGCCATGAGGGCCCTGTTACTGGCGGTTCTGTTTTTGAGCGGGTGCGCCAGCACCACGGAAGTGACCACGCGCACGGTCACCGACACCCCGCCGCCGCCGGCGGAAACCCTGCTGCTGGTGGCGCAAAGCCCGGAAGGCGACACCCGCGAAACCTGGGAACTGACCTGCCGGCCGATCTTCGAGCGCGCCGGCCTGACGGTGCTGCTCAGCCACCAGGAGGTACCGCTGTGGTACGAGCGGGGCCGCAAGGCGCTGGTCGAATGGGCCGGCGACCACCCGGTGGACCGCATTCTGCTGGTCGATCTGACCCGCCTGCTGATGTCGGCGCCGCACATGCGCGACCGCCAGGAGCTCAACCCGATCAACCAGGACAACGAAGTGCGCCCCACCTGGCGCGTGGGCCTGGACGGCGAGCGCATCAAGGACGCGCCGCCGGCGGATGTGGAGCAGATGTTCCCCGCCGACCTGCTCGACGGCGCCGGCACCAACCTGTGGCACGGCATGGCCCGCACCCACGAAGCCAATGATCAGAGCGCCATCGCCAAAAGCCAGTGCCTGGCCCTGCGCGACACCCTGCGGCAGGCGCGCCTGCTGCCCTGACCCGGGTTGAGAGTCGCCGGCCCCGCCCCCACTGTCTTCACGGTACGGTTTCCCGGCGGCTGTCATGGTCGTCGTCCAGTCACGGAGGTTGTATGAAAGCAGTGATCCCCGGCACATCCCTGGCGATACACCCGGACCGGTTCCCCGATCCGGTGGAAGACGTTCCCACCGATCAGGACGCCGGCCGCGCCGTGCTCGCCGGCGGCTGCTTCTGGTGCGTGGAAGCGGTCTATCAACCTCTCGACGGCGTGCAGTCGGTGGTGTCCGGCTACGCCGGCGGCGACGCGGCCAGCGCCAATTACGAAGCGGTCTGCAGCGGCCGCACCGGCCACGCGGAAGTGGTGGAAGTGCGCTACGACCCGCGTCGGATCAGCTTCGGCGCCCTGCTTAAACTGTTTTTCGCGGTGGCCCACGACCCCACCCAGAAAGACCGCCAGGGCAACGACCGCGGGCCGCAGTACCGTTCCGCCATCTTTCCGGTGGACGAGGCGCAGCGGAAAGTCGCCGAGGACTACATCCAGCAGTTGAACAACGCCGGCGCCTTCACCGCGCCCATCGTTACCACCCTGGAGCCGGGCCACCCGTTCCATCCGGCGGAGGACTACCACCAGGATTTCGCCCGCCGCAATCCCAACCAGCCGTACATCACCCATGTGGCGAAGCCGAAACTGGAAAAGCTGCACGCCGCCTTCCCGGAAATGCTTAAAACCTGAGAGGTAGCCATGACTGTTTCCGCCAGCGGCTTCGATCTGACGCCGCTCACCGACGCCGAAAAGCAGCAGCGCGCCGCCGGCCTCACCGCCGAGGAGCGCCGCATCCTGCTGAATCAGGGCACCGAGCCGCCGTTCTGCGGCGGTTTGCTGGACAATAAGGAAAGCGGTACCTACGCCTGCAAGCTGTGTCACCTGCCGCTGTTCCACGCCGACAGCAAGTTCGAGTCCGGCACCGGCTGGCCCAGCTTCTTCGAGCCGGTGGACGCGGACCACGTGCGCGAGCTGGAGGACACCAGCCACGGCATGGTGCGCGTGGAGATCCGCTGCGCGCGCTGCGACGGCCACCTCGGCCATGTGTTTCCCGACGGACCGCCGCCCACCGGCCAGCGCTACTGCCTCAACTCCGCGTCCCTGGTGTTCGAGCCACAGCCCCACTAGCACGCCCCTGCCGATCGCCCCGGGCCGGCCCCGCCCGACCCGGGAGCAACCCACTGCTTGACCCTGGGTAACAAGCGGCCACTCCCGCATTGCCAGCCGAGACACAGTGTCTACTATTGGGGAAAACGTCCAATAACACGCACCTCGGCCAGCCGGCTCAGCCCGCAAGGAGTGCCCCATGAACGCCGTTTCCCCTCTGGCATCACGCCGCCACGACAGCGCCACCGAGCGCTGGTCACGGATGCCGGTGATCCGCACCGGTGACGACTACATCAGCAGCCTTAAAGGCCGCGGCACCCGGTTGTTTCTGTTCGGCGAGCTGATCGACGAGCCCGCCGACCATCCGATGATCCGCCCCAGCATCAACGCCCTGCGCGCCACCTACGATCTGGCCATCGACGACCCGGAACTGGCCACCGCCCATTCGCCGCTGATCGACGCCCCGGTGAACCGCTTTCTGCATATGCCGGAGTCACCCCAGGACCTGGTGATGAAAAACCGCATGCAGCGGCGCCTGGGCCAGCTCACCGGCACCTGCTTCCAGCGCTGCACCGGCCTGGACACGCTCAGCGTGCTGCACTCGATCACCTGGGACATCGACGAAAAGCACGGCACCGGTTACCACCAGCGCTATCTGGCTTTCCTCAAGGAAGCGCAGCGCCATAACGTGTTGATCGCCGCCGGCATGACCGACCCCAAGGGCGACCGCAGCAAGCGGCCGTTCGAGCAGAGCGACCAGGACATGTTCCTGCACGTGTCCGGACGCAACGACGACGGCATCTTCGTGCGCGGCGTCAAAGCGCACATGACCGGCGGCTGGAACCAGCACTGGATCTGCGTGATGCCGACCATGAACCTGAGCGAGCACGACAAGGACTACGCCGTGGTGGGCATGATTCCCGGCGACGCCGAGGGCATCACCTACATCTACGGTCGTCAGAGCAGCGACACCCGCTCCATGGAAGGCGGCAGCATCGACCAGGGCAACGCCGAGTTCGGCGGCCAGGAAGTGTGGGTCTATTTCGACGACGTCTTCATCCCCCACGAGCACGTGCTCATGGACGGCGAATACGAATTCGCCCAGGACATGGTGGCGCGCTTCACCGCCTACCACCGCGCCAGCTATGTGTGCAAAACCGGCCTCGGCGATGTGATGACCGGCGCCGCCGCCACCATCGCCGACTACAACGGCGTCGACAAGGTCAGCCACATCAAGGACAAGCTGGTGGAAATGGTGCACCTCAACGAGACCATTTTCTCGTCCGGCATCGCCAGCTCCCACGAAGCCAAACCCCTGGCCAGCGGCATCTACATGAACGACGCCATGCTCTCCAATGTGTGCAAGCACAACGTCACCCGCTTCCCCTATGAGATCGCCCGCCTCGCCCAGGACCTGGCCGGCGGCATCGTCGCCACCATGCCCAGCGAAAAGGATCTGGACAACGAAGAAGCCGGCGCCATCATCCGCCGCTTCCTGAAGGGCCGCGACGACATCCCCACCGAGGACCGCATGCGCATCCTGCGCCTGATCGAAAACATGACCCTGGGCCGCAACGCGGTGGGCTACTTGACCGAGTCCATGCACGGCGCCGGCAGCCCCCAGGCCCAGCGTATTCAGATCCTGCGCGGCATGGACGTGGAGTCCAAGAAATGGCACGCCCGCAAGCTGGCCGGCATCAAACAGGCGTAAGCCGTCGGCGGTCTTGCCAGCCGTGGGGTTCCTGCTAAACTAGCGCCCGCTCGCCCCCGGGCGGGCCGTGCCGGAATAGCTCAGTCGGTAGAGCAACTGATTCGTAATCAGTAGGTCGGAGGTTCGATTCCTCTTTCCGGCACCATTCCTTTCCCGTCGAAACGGGCGTGAAGGTCACGACAATTTCTTGCCTTCCTTTGTATCCCCGGTAAAACCTTTATAAAGCTTAGGCTTTTCAAGCCATTGAAGCCTCTCTTTGCATTGACTCAAAGGCCCGCTTCGCCAACTGTGTAAGTCCATTTTTTGACTCACACACCGCGCTGTGGAGAAGGCCCCGTTTATGACATCGATGCCCGCCGGCAGCAGTACTCCGAAACAGCACGGACGCTTCCGTCTCGACGACCCCCGTGAGGATGCCGAACGGTTACTGGACGCGGCCCTGTCCGGCGACCGTCGCTGCCTGGCTCGCATCGCCGTACACCGCCTCACCCCGGTGAGCGAAAAGCCCGGGCTGCGCGATGCCCTGCACACCGTGTCGCGGGAAATGGGGTTCCAGGGCTGGGATCATTTCCAGCGGCACGTGGCCGCCCTGGACACCGCCGCCGAGCGGGCCAGCGAAACACTGGACGACGACCTGGACACGGTGCATATCCGCTGCGGGTCGGACCTGCACGACACCCTGCCCGCCACCGGTTTGCACGGCCACTTTCATACCTTCAGCGACCCCTTTTGCATCGGCCCGCTGCACAGCCTGGAACGGCAGGCGTTCATGGACGAGCGCACCCGCTTTCTTTGCGACGCGTTCGGCGGTGACGAAAACGAAACCCGCCGGCGGCAGCAGCATGAGTACGACGGCCTGGACCAGGCCATGAACAGCGAACGGGTGGTGCTGTGGTTCGAACACGACAGCTACGACCAGCTGATCCTCGCCTATATCCTTAACCATCTGGCCCTGCAACGCCGCCCGACCCGGCTGGAACTGGTGGCCACGGACGGCATTCCCGGTGTGGAACGGTTCATCGGCCTGGGCCAGCTGGCGCCGGAGGTGCTCGGCTGGCTGTGGCAGCAGCGTCGCCCGGTGGACGACGCCCTGATTACCCTCGGCCGCCGCGCCTGGCGGGCGGTGACCGCGGACACCCCGCAGCGGCTCAACGATCTGTCACGCAGCCTGACGCCGGAGTTGCCGATGCTGGGCCGCGCCCTGCGCCGGCACCTGCTGGAGTTACCGGACGAAGACACTGGCCTGGGCCTGAGCGAGCAACTGGCGGTGCAGCTGGTGGCCGAGCGCGGCCCGATTACCGTCGGCGAGGTGTTCCGGGATCTGATGCGCGAGCGCGAGCCGCTGCCCTATCTGGGCGACACCATGTTCTGGTGGATGATGCAGCCACTGATGGGCGGCGAGCGCCCGCTGCTGGCCAGCGACCACGGCGAGGACACCCCGTGGCAGGACCGGTCGCTGCACATCACCTCCCACGGCCACGCGGTGCTCAGCGGCCACAACAACTGGCTCGACACCCACCCCAAACGGCGTTGGGTGGGCGGCATCGCCATCGACGGCGACCGCGACAGCTGGTGTCTGAACAAGGGCACCGGCCGGCCGCAAAAACGGCCGGCCAATGTGGCCTAGGGATTAGAGATCGCGGCAGATATCGGCGGCCATGCGGAACGATTGCAGCCGCTTGTCGTGGTCGAAAATCCCGCCGGTGATCATCAGCTCATCCACCCCGGTCAGGTCACGGAAGGCACGCAGCCCGTCACGGACCGTTTCCGCTGATCCGACCATGGCGTATTTCATCGCCTGGCGCACGCCCTCCGCTTCCAGCGGCGACCAGATGCCGTCCATGCTCTCCACCGGCGGCGGCAGCGGTCCGGGCCGCCCGCGCCGCAGATTGACGAACTGCTGCTGCATGGAGGTGGCCAGGAAGGCGCCCTCCTCGTCGCTGTCGGCGGCGAACACGCTCACCCCCGCCATGGCGTAGGGCCGCTCCAGCTGTGCCGACGGCTGAAAGTTGTCACGGTAGACCTGCAACGCATCGAGCAGAGCCTCCGGGGCGAAATGCGAGGCGAACGCGAACGGCAGGCCCTTCTGGGCCGCCAGCCGGGCGCTGAACAGGCTGGAGCCGAGCAGCCAGATGGGCACCTTGCTGCCGGCGCCGGGCACCGCCCGCACGCGCTGATCCGGGGTCGGATCACCCAGGTAAGCCTGCAGCTCCTCCACGTCGCGCGGGAACTCCATGGCGTTGCTGTTGAGGTCGCGGCGCAGCGCCCGCGCGGTTTCCATGTCGGTGCCCGGCGCCCGGCCCAGGCCCAGGTCGATGCGCCCCGGGTGCAGGGCCGCCAGGGTGCCGAACTGTTCGGCGATCACCAGGGGCGCGTGGTTGGGCAGCATCACCCCGCCGGAGCCGACCCGGATGCGCTGGGTGCCGGCGGCGATATGGCCGATCACCACGCTGGTGGCGGCGCTGGCCACGCCGGGCATGTTGTGGTGCTCGGCCACCCAGTAGCGGGTGTAGCCCCACTGTTCGGCGTGGCGCGCCAGATCAAGGGAATTGCCCAGGGCCTGGGCGGCGTCGCCGCCACGCAGGATGGGACTCAGATCAAGAATGGAATAGGCAGTCATCAGGCCTCCCGAGCCAAAACGCGTCCGTTTACGCGTCTTCTTACGGTTGGGCCTGTGACCGCGTTTTTAAAGGTGGCGTCGGCTAACCCCCGTTCAAGCGACGATAAATCTCGTCCTTGAGGTGCATACGCTCCACTTTCATGGTCTCCATATCGCGGTCCGCGATCGGGTTCTCGCGCATCTCCAGCCCCCGAATGGTTTTGTCCAACCGGTCGTGCTCCTCCACCTTGGCGCGGAACTCCGGGTGTTCCTTGGCCAGGGCGTCAATGCGTTCGCGGTGCTGGGGGAATTCGTGGTGGATACTATGGGGTTCACCGAGCATAGCTGACAGGTCCTCCGCTGAAGGGGCCCGGGCACCGGGGCGGTGCTCGGGCGGGTAATCCTCTTCAAGCTACTACCGCCGCCGGGTACTTGTCATCCTCCCGGTGGCGACTCAACGCATTCCTCGGGCTTCCTTGATCATATCGTAGGCTTTGCTGATCTCGGCGGTCTTCTCGGTGGACACGCGAATCATCTCTTCCGGCACGCCACGGGCCGCCAGTTTGTCCGGGTGGTGCTCGCTCATCAGCCGCCGGTAGGCCTTTTTGACCTCCTGATCGGAAGCGTCCTCGGTCACCCCCAGCACCTGATACGCCTCGCCCAGCGACGGCCGTGACGGGCCGGCCGCGCCACCCGCGCCGGCCGCACCGGCGCCGCCGAAGCGCGCCTGGGCCAGCACCATGTTGAGAATCTGCCGGAACTGGCTTTCCGGCACGCCCAGCCCGGCGGCGACACGGAACAGGATGCGCTCCTCCTCGGCGTGCAGCTCGCCGTCCGCCAGGGCGGTTTGCAGCAGCAGCTCAAGGAACACCACCACCAGATGGCGGCGCCGGCGGATGCGCTGGCGGAATTCGGCCACGGTCCGGTCGAGGGGGAAATCATCGTCCTTGCCATGGCGGAAGGCCTCCTGGGCCCGGCGGCGCTGCTCGTCGTTGAGCTGCATGCGGCTCATGATCGCTTCGGCCTGGCCGATCTCCTGCTCGCTGACCCGGCCGTCCGCCTTGGCCAGATGGCCCATGATCGAAAACACCACCGAGAACAGGGCCTCCTGGACTTCCTCCCGTTCGCCGGGCCGGTAGGGCCGGAACGGGTTGAAGGACTGTACCCGCTCCACGCCCCGGTCCAGGAAGTGGCCGATCAGCACGCCGATCGCCAGGCCGATGGGCCCGCCGATCAACATGCCCAACAGGCCGACAATGAGTTTGCCACCCCAACTTCGCATTAATCAGAACTCTCTATCGTCATCTACAGGTAGGGAAAGACCACGGAGTATCCGGGAGGTTCGCGCACAAACGCAAACCCGGGCCTGAGGCGGCCCGGGTGGAACGGTGTGCGGGAAGGACCTACTTGGTGGCGCGGTTGCCGCGCGCTCTCAACCTGCTTTAGTGGCGCGGTTACCGCGCCACCAGGCCAGCACCGCCAGGACCACGGCGGCGGCCTGGGCGAGGGCGCCCTGCAGGGTGGGAAAGAAACCGATCCACTCCAGCGTCGGCAGGCCGATGTAGGTGGCATTGATAAGGCCGGCTTCCTGCAGGGCGGCGATGCCCTTGCCGAGCAGGATCACCGACAGCACCAGCAGCACCAGGCTGGTGGCCTTGAAGAACAGGCCCAGCGGCAGGCGCATACCGAGGCGGAAGATCAGCACGCAGACCACCGCCAGCGCCGCCAGGGCCGCCAGCAACCCGTACAGCAGGTACGGCTGGGTGGCTTCGGTGACCTGGGTCCAGAGCGCCTGATAGAACAGGATGGTTTCGAACATCTCCCGGTACACGGAGATGAACGCCACCAGGGTCAGGGTCCAGACGGTGCCGGCGCCGAGGGCGTTATCCACCTTGCTCTTGATGTAGCCCATCCACTTCTGGCTGTTGCTGTTGCTGTGCATCCAGAAGCCCACGTAGAACAGGATCACCGCCGCCGCCAGGCCGGCCACGCCCTCGGTCAGCTCCCGCGAGGCGCCGCTGAAGCTGATCACCGTGGAGGCGGCGAACCAGGTGGCCACGCCGGCGATCAGCGCCGCCACCCAGCCGAAGTGGATATGACGGCTGGCCGAGCGGGCGCCGGCTTTACGGGTGAAGGTGAGCAAGGCGGCGACGATCAGCAGCGCCTCCAGACCCTCACGGAACAGGATGAAGAAACTCGCCGAGAAGGTGGCGGCGGCGCTCAGGCCGTCGCCGCCGAGCGCGTCCTCGGCGGCGGCCAGGCTGTCGCGGGCCTCGGCCACTCTGGCGTCCACCGCGGCGGGCTCTTCACCCTGTTCGATGGCCTGGCGCACCGCCATGAAACGGCGCTCGGTGGCGCGCATCAGGTCGCCGTCCACCGCCGCAAGCTGCTGCTCGATCATCTCGAAGCCGTCCAGGTAGGCAGACAGCGCGGCGGCGCGGGCCGCCGCCCGGTCGCCGTCGGCGTACAGGCCGGCCGCCTCGCCCAGCTTGGCGTCACTGATTTCGATAAAGCGGTTCTGGCTGAACAGCGCTTCCGGATTACGGCGCAGGTAGCCCATGGCCTGGACCGCCGGCGTACCGATTTCGTCGCGCACGTCCGCGGGAGCTTTGCCGATCACCGTGTCCAGTGTCATATCCGCTTTCAGCCCCGGCGTGCCGCGCAGGGCCTGCTCACCGGCGTCGGCCTCCTGATCGGACACCGCCTTGCCGCCCACGTAGAACGCCAGCGCCCAGCGCTCCGCGTCGCTGAGCTGGTCGTCGTAGGCGGCCATGCCGGTGCCGTCCACACCGCCGGTGATGGTGGTGTAGAGCCCCAGCATGGAGCGGCCCATGTAGCGGGCGCGCTCATGGAAATCGGTGGGGGCCGGCTCCAGCGCCGCGCCGGCGGGGCCGTCGCCACGCCCTTCGTCGCCGTGGCAGGCGGCGCAGTGGGTCTGGTACAGCTGCGCGGCCTGCGCCATGTCCGGCGCGGTCTTGGGAATCACCGGCAGGCCGTACACCGTCACCAGGGTGCCGCGGATTTTCTGCGCCAGTTCCTGAATGCGCGCCTCCGGCGCCTTGTCGTCGACGGCGGCTTCCAGCTGTTGCGCCTGGTCGGCCAGCCGCTGCTTGCCTTCCACGTCGTCCAGGGTGGCGATGCCCTCGCTCAACAGGCGGGTGAACTCGTCCATTTCGGCGTATTCCGCCTCGCTGGCGATCTCGCCGTCCTGCACCGCGTTAACGTAGTCCGCGCCGACGTACTCCACCAGCTGTACCAGGGCGGTCTGGTCCGCCGCCCGGGCGGTGGCGGTCAGCATGAAAAAGCACAGCAACAAAAAAACGCCCAGGGGGCGCCGCTCGATGAGAACCATGGATCCGGATTCCAGCGTCTAAAAGTGAATAATTCTTATTTATGTTCCCTTCCCAGACCCGCTGTGTCAAAGGGTTTTACCCAACCGTGAGCGCCAGTACCTTGCTGATGTGGGCCTGCGGACGGCCGGATTCGCTCTGCCACTGGTTGAACGCCGCCTGCGCCGCGCGCTGATCGCGCTGGCTCGACAGGTTTTTGTCGATGATGCGGTGGGCGCGGAGCACGCTGATCACATCGTCGGTGGGGTACCAGGTGTCGCGCCCCACCATGCGCAGGAAGGCGGCGCCGGAATTGCCGCCGAGCTGCTTGCCGCGCTTTTTCAGCAGGATCCACATACCGACGGTGTCCTCCGCCGGCCAGTCCGCCAGCCAACGGCCCATGCTGCCGTATTCGCGGCGCAGGTCGAGCACCAGCTGGGCATTATGGCGGATCGCCTTGATCTTGCCCCAATGGCGGATCAGCCGGGTGTCCTGCATGCGCTCCTCGAGCATGCTGTCCGGCATCAGCACCAGCTTGTCCGGATCGAAACCGAAGAACGCCTCTTCGAACGCCGGCCATTTGGCGTCCACCAGAGAGTGCTTGAGCCCGGCCCGGAACACGCGCCGCGTGAGCGCGGAAAAATAAAAGGCGTCGTCCGGGCGGCGCAGCTGGGCGGCGCTCTTCACCGCCGGCAGTTGCGCTTCCACCGGCTTGAGGCCGCCCTTGCGGTTCACCGCCAGGGCCAGCAGGTCCTTGAACTCGATCATCAAATGCTCCCGGCTGCTTCGTATACAGTGTTTTCCCGCCATTGTAGAATCCGGGGCTTATCGCCGGATCAGGACGGGCAAGTATTCATGAGCGGTCATCAAACCACGATCAACAAATCCGACAAACTCAAAGGCGTCTGCTACGACATCCGTGGCCCGGTGCTGCGCGAAGCGCACCGCCTGGAGGACGAAGGCCACCGGGTGATCAAGCTCAACATCGGCAACCCGGCGCCGTTCGGCTTCGAAGCACCCGAAGAGCTGCTGCAGGACGTGATTCACAACCTGCCGGATTCCACCGGCTACTGCCATTCCAAGGGCCTGTTCCCGGCCCGCAAGGCGGTGATGCAGTATACCCAGACCAAGGGCATCGAAAACGTCACGGTCGACGACATCATCATCGGCAACGGCGTCTCGGAACTGATCGTGATGGCGATGCAGGCGTTGCTCAACTATGGCGACGAGGTGCTGCTGCCGGCGCCGGACTACCCGCTGTGGACCGCCGCCGTGCGTTTGTCCGGCGGCAACCCGGTGCATTACCTGTGCGATGAAAAGCAGGACTGGCAACCGGCGCTGGACGATCTGCGTTCCAAAATCACCGACCGCACCCGCGCGATGGTGATCATCAACCCCAACAACCCCACCGGCGCCAACTACGACAAGGCGCTGCTGCAGGAAATGCTGGAGATCGCCCGCGAGCACGACCTGATCGTGTTCGCCGACGAGATCTACGACAAGATTCTCTATGACGGCGAGGAGCACCACTCGATCGCGTCGATGGCCGACGACCTGCTGTTCATCACCTTCAACGGGCTGTCCAAGAACTATCGCGCCGCCGGCTTCCGCGCCGGCTGGATGGTGATCTCCGGCGCCAAGTACCGCGCCGAGAATTACATCGAGGGCCTGGACATGCTGGCCAGCATGCGGCTGTGCGCCAACGTGCCCAGCCAGCACGCGATCCAGACCGCGCTGGGCGGTTACCAGAGCATCGGCGACCTGGTGCTGCCCACCGGGCGCCTGGGCCGCCAGCGCGACAAGGCCTGGGACATGCTCAGCTCGATCCCCGGTGTCAGCTGCGTCAAACCCAAGTCCGCGCTCTACCTGTTTCCGCGTCTGGATCCCAAGGTATTTCCGTTCCAGGACGACGAAGCCTTCGCGCTGGACCTGCTGCGCCAGGAAAAAGTGCTGATCGTCCAGGGCACCGCGTTCAACTGGCCCGACCCGGACCATTTCCGGGTGGTGTTCCTGCCGCGCATGGACGATCTGGAGGATTCCATCGGCCGCATCGCCAACTATCTGGACCGGATCAGAAAGAAGTAATCCCATGCATCTGCACATCGACGACTTCAGCCAGGACGTGGCGCGCATACTGTTGCAGCTGTATATGAACTTTCCGCGCCCCCAGGCCGTCTATGTGGAAGACATCAGCGGCCCTGACCAACTGGACGAGGCGGGGCTGCACGGCAAGAGGCACATGGCCTGTCTGGGGGCAATGCTGTGGCTGGCTGAAGAGGGTTACCTGCGTTACCAGAGCACCCTCTACCAAGAGGGCATTGAACAGGCGGTGCTCAGCAACCGCGCCTTCACCCTGCTCACCGCCACCGGCGATCCGGACCCGCAAGCGGACCCGGACCTGCCCGTCAGCGTACAACTGGAGCGCGCCACCCTGGCGGAGCAGTTCCGCACCGCCCTGGCCGCCCGGGATTCCACGCGAATCTCAGCGCTGGTGCGCCATTTCCTGGCCCGCGCCACCGCCTGAACGTCCACTTCACCCAAGGACGGTTTTCATGGGACCCGCGCTATAGCGGGACTTGGGGAAACAATGACAGCTTTACGATACCGCCCGGACATCGAGGGTCTGAGGGCGCTCGCCGTTTTACTGGTCATCGTGTACCACTTTGAGTTTCCGGGTATCAGCGGCGGCTTTATCGGCGTCGACGTCTTTTTCGTGATCTCCGGTTTCGTGATCACCGGTTTGCTGACCCGTCAGATGGACCAGGGCGGCTTCCGCTTCGGCGACTTCTATGCGCGCCGTATCCGCCGCCTGGTGCCGGCCTTTCTGCTGGTCTCCACCGTCACCTTTTTGATTATTTCGCCGTTCTATATCGGCGACGATTACTACATCTTCGCCAAGAGCTGGCTGGCGTCGCTGATGGGGATCAGCAACCTCTACTATTTCACTGAACTGAGCCAGTATTTCGCGCCGGAAACCCGCAGCCTGTCACTGCTGCACACCTGGTCGCTGGCGGTGGAAGAGCAGTTCTACCTGCTGTGGCCGGCGGCGACATTGTGGGCCTGGCGCAGCGGTCGGCTGACCCGCTCGCCGCTGGTGTTCCTGGCCCTGTTGATCGCCGCCCTGCTGCTCTCCGTCTACCTGGCCCATACCCACCCCAAGGCGGCGTTTTATCTGCCGCCGGCGCGGCTGTTCGAATTCATGCTGGGGGCCGGCGTGGCCCTGTACGGCCACCGCCTGCCGGCGCTGGGGCCCAGGCAGGCGGAAGCGCTGGCGGTGGCCGGCGTGGCGATGATCCTCGCCACCGCCGTATTCCTGACCAGCAACGATCCCTTTCCCGGCTTCAACGCCCTGTGGCCGACGCTGGGCACGGCCATGGTGATCCAGGCCGGGCTGGTGCAGTCGGGCACGGTCACCGCCCGCCTGCTCAGCCTGCCGGTGATGGTGTTCCTGGGCGGGCTCTCCTACTCCTTGTACCTGTGGCACTGGCCGCCGGTGGCGCTGTTGCACTACCAGCTGATCGAGCTGACCTGGCCGATTCGTCTGGGCCTGCTGGCGGCGGTACTGCTGGCGTCCTGGCTGGGTTACAAGCTGGTGGAAAACCCGCTGCGGCGCCGCCCCTGGAATTTCAAGCGGGCCTTCAAAATTCTGGTGTTGGTGCCGCTGCTGATCATCTGGGCGATCCAGTCCACCATCCGCATCGCCGACGACCTCAGTTTCCGCATCCCCGAGGAACGCCGCGACCTCTACAAGATCATCGTGCAGAACGACAGCGCCGACGTGCACGAGCCGTGCTTCAAAGGCCCCACCCGGGATTTCGTGCGCGACCAAGCCTGCCTGTTCGGCCAGCCGCTGGCCGAGGGTGAGCGGCCGGACAGCGTGCTGATCGGCGATTCCCACGCCATCGCGCTGATCGGCTTCATGGAAGTCTTCCTGGAGAGCACCGACCTGTCCCTGTTGATGGTCACGCAGGCCTCCACGCCGTTTATTCCCGGTGAGCTGACGGAGCAGGCGTTCCCCGGCGACGAAGAGAAGATCGTGCGCAACCAGGCCCTCACCGAGTACCTCAAGCAGGAGCCGATGACGGTGTTTATCTCGGCCTGGTGGAACTCCTACCTGCGGTCGACGGACTTCCACGACTACTTCGTGGCCACCATCGACTGGCTACTCGACCAGGGCCACCGGGTGGTGGTGCTTGAAGGGGTGCCGGAGCTGCCCTCCGACGCGCACGCGCAGTGCCGCTTGAAGGGCCTGGAAGACTGCAGCATCGACGCCGCCGACGCGGCCGACCAGCGGCGTGACTTCAACCGCTTCCAGCGCGACGTGCAGGCACGCTTCCCGAGCGTGAACTGGATCGACCCGAGCCGCGTGCTGTGCGACGCAGAGCGTTGCCAGACGGTGCTGGACGGCATCCCGCTCTACCGCGACGAGAGCCATCTCAATTACATCGGCGCCCAGGAAATCGGCCAGGCGTTCCGGGCGCGCTTCGGCAACCCCCTGGAACCGCTTAAGGCGCCGGCCGCCGATAGCGGTACGCCAGCGCCTTGAGGGCCGGTTCAGCGGCCTCGTCGAAACCGGCCGCGCCCGGCAGCCGGCCTTCGAAGGTGGCGCCGGGCAGCCGCTCCGCCGCCTGCTCCCGCAACCAGTCCGCCGGCAGCCAGGGGGCGTTCAGGCACAGCAGCAGTTCCGCCTCCGGTGCCAGCAGCTTGCTCAGCCGGGCCAGCACCTTGGGGTAGTCCCGTTCCACCAGAAAGCTGCCCTTCTGGGCGCTGGGCGGGTCCGCCACGATCAGATCGTAACGGCCCAGGGCGTGCAGCTTCTTCCAACTGCGAAACACGTTATGCGGCAGATAATGCACCCGGGCGTCGGCGAAACCGTTGGCGTTCTGGTTTTCCCGGCCCAGCGCCAGCGCCGGCCGGGACAGGTCGATGTTGACCACCGAGTGGGCGCCGCCGGCCAGCGCCGCCACGGAGAACGCACAGGTAAAGCTGAACAGGTTGAGCACCCGCTTGCCCTCGGCGCGCTCCCGCAGCCAGGCCCGCCCCGGCGCCATGTCCGCGAAGAACCCCAGGTTCTGGCCACGCTGGAAATCGAGCCGGTAGCGCAGGCCGCCCTCCTCCGCCCAGGCGGTCTCCGGCAGAGCGCCGCGCCGCACCTCGGTGACCGCCGGCCGGCGGTGGCGGTGCTGGAACACCAGGGTGTCGCAACCCAGCCCCGGCAGGGCCTCGCCGAGGCGCTGCTCCAGCGCCGCCAGCGTGGCCGGAGGGTAGTCGTCGAACAGGGTCGCCACCAGCACCGGCGGGAACCGGTCCAGGGTGAGCCCTTCCCAGCCGGGCAGCGTCTTGCCACGGCCGTGAAAAAGCCGGTGGCGAGCGTCGCTCGGGGGAACCAGAAAGGGGCTGAGCAGGTCTATCGAATCGGGGGAAGGCATCCGCATCAAGGACCGATGGAAACCGGCGAGTATCGCCGCCGGGGCGCTTGAAGACAACCGCGCCGCCCCCATTTAACGATCGGTTTGACAACGTCCTTTTGGTTTTGGAGATCAACCTCAATGATGCGCATCGCGCTGTTCTTGCTTACCAACCTGGCGGTCATCGTGGTGGCCAGCATCACGCTCAGCCTGCTGGGCGTGAATTCCTACCTGGCGCAAAGCGGCACCGGGCTGAATCTGGGCAACCTGCTGATCTTCAGCGCCGTGTTCGGCTTTGCCGGCTCGTTTATATCGCTGCTGATATCCAAACCGATGGCGAAGTGGTCCACCAAGACGCAGGTGATCGACCGCCCCTCCAACAGCAGCGAAAAGTGGCTGCTGGATACGGTCCGCGAGCTGTCCGGGAAAGCCGGCATCGGAATGCCGGAAGTGGGCGTTTTCCCCGCCCAGCAATCCAACGCCTTCGCCACCGGCTGGAACAAGAACGCCGCCCTGGTGGCGGTCTCCCAGGGCATGCTGCAGCGCTTCCGCCCGGAAGAAGTACGTGCGGTGCTGGCCCATGAAATCGGCCATGTGGCCAACGGCGACATGGTCACCCTGAGCCTGATCCAGGGCGTGGTGAACACCTTCGTGATCTTCGCCGCCCGCGTGGTCGGCTCGGTGGTGGACAGCTTCCTGCGCCGCGACGGCGGCGGCGGGCTGGGCTTCGGCTACTACATCGTGGTGTTCATCGCCGAGATCATCTTCGGCATCGCCGCCAGTACCATCGTGATGTGGTTCTCGCGGCGCCGCGAATACCGCGCCGACGTGGCCGGCGCGCAGCTGGCGGACCGTCGTGACATGGTCAGCGCCCTGCAGCGCTTGAAAGCGGAATACGAGGTGCCCAACCAGATGCCGGATTCGCTGGTGGCCTTCGGCATCAACAGCGGCGTGCGCCATGGTCTGGCCGCCCTGTTCCGCTCGCACCCGCCGCTGGACGACCGGATCCAGGCGCTCACCGAGAAGCGCTACGGGTAACGTCTACCCCGCATCGGTGGCGACGCGATACAGCAAAGTGTCCTCGTAGCCGCTGATCACCGGCCAGAGCCCACATAAGGACCGGTCCAGAGCGGCGTCGCCGGTGTCCACCACCAGCGGGCGCCCTTCCAGGGTGCCCAGCTTGGTGCGGCTGGCGAGAATATCGATGCGGCCCTTCCCCAGGCGCCGGATCACCGCCGGGCTGAACTGCTGGTTGCCGCGCCCGAACAGATGGCCCTGGCCGCCGATCACGGTCAGTAACGCCCGGGCCGGGGCGTCGCCGATCACCTCGAGTATCCGGTCGGCGCCCACGTCGGCGGCCACCACTTCCTCATTGCGGATAATGTCCACGCCCAACAGAGTGTTGGGCAGACCCAGCTGTTCCATCACCACCGCCACCGTGGACCCGGAGCCCACCAGGTAATAGGTGTCCGGCTCCAGGGTGTCGATCACCCAGGCGGCGATCTCGGTGACCACCAGGTCCTCCACCTCGCGGCCGCCGCACTTCACCTGCTGCAGGTAGCGGGCCTCGGCGGGCACGTTCAGGTCGCCGTAGTGGCGCGCCTGGACGCGCCCGGCGCGGAAGGCCTCTTCGTCGATGTCGCGCACCTCGGCCTCGTGCAGCGCCACCAGGCCGCCGTCCACCAGCTCCGCCAGCAACTCGCCGGCGGCTTCCGGGTTGATCGCATAGACGGCGGAGTGCATCTTGCAGCCCGCCGGCACGCCCAGCACCGGCACGTCGTCCTCGCCGAGTGCGTCGACCAGATCCCGGGCGGTGCCGTCACCGCCGGCGAACAGCAGCAGCTGCGCGCCGGCATCGACCAGAGCGCGCGCGGCGCGGCGGGTGTCATCGGCTTCGCTGGGCGACGGCGGCTCGCCGAGCGAACGCGCCGGCAGCCCGGCCGCCCGGCAACTGTCCTCACCCATGGCGCCGCCCCAGGTGAGCACCTCCAGACCACCGGTGCGCGCGGCCAGACCGGCCAGGGCGCGGGTCATGCGGTCCACCGCCATGGGCGTGGCGCCGCGCCGCAGCGCTTCCTCGCGGGTGTCGCTGCCGTCACTGCCCTTGAGGCCCACGGCGCCGCCGACGCCGGCGAACGGGTTGACCAGCACGCCCAGGACCAGGCGATTCTCGATGTCTGTCATAAAACGATCATGTCTCTTTATAACAATGGCCGGGACGCAACGCCGGAGACCTTAGCATGAGCTGCCTGTCCTATTCACAAACGCCCCGTGGCGCGGACTTCCACGGCGCCGCCGTCCTCGACGATCAGGGCCGCGAGATTCCCATCACCGAGGCGATGATCCTGCGGGCCTGTGAAGAGCTGGAACAGGCCTGGCGCTACCCGAAGCGTTCGACTCGAAAAGCAGGCTGACCAGCGCCCGCAGCGACGGCGCCACCTTGCCCTGGTGGCGCCAGTGATGCAGTTCGTGGCGGGGCGGGTATTGCTTGCGCAGCCGGTCGAAGGCGGCGCCGGGGTCGCTCTCACGCAGGCTGCGCCGCAGCCGCTGGTCGTCTTCCGGCAGCCGGTGGGCGTAACGCAGCAGCGCCAATAGCTGGCTTTCGTCCTCCACATCCAGAGCCAGCGTGCGCCGCTCCGCCACGGCCGGCGCCGCCGGCGCCGGTTCCCCCATCCAGCGACACCAGGCCTCGTAGAGCATCGCGCTACCCAGGCGCTTGCCCTCCACGCTGTAACCGGCGACATGGGGGGAGCCGTTGAACACCTGCTCCAGCAACGCCGGGTTCAGCCGTGGCTCCCCTTCCCACACATCGAGAAAGGTCAAAGGCCCGTCGCCGCGCGCCAGACGCCGGCTCAGGGCCTGGTTATCGACCACCGGGCCCCGGCAGGTATTGATCAGCGTTTGCTCGTGGTTGAGCGCCCGCAGCCGGGTCTTGTCCAGCAAATGCCGGGTGGCCTCGTCGCCGCCTTTGATCAGCGGCACATGCAGGGTGACGGCGTCCGCCGCCAGCGCCTCGTCCAACGACACCGAGGTCACCCGGCCGGCGCGCGCCAGCGGCGGGTCGCACCCGAGCACCTCCACGCCCAGCGCGCGCAGCCAGGCCGCCACCAGGCCGCCCACATTGCCCAGGCCGATCACGCCCACGGTGCTGCCGCGCAGGGGGCGCCCGTGGTGCTGGCTGGCCATCAGCAACGCCTGCAGCACGTGTTCCGCCACCGCCCGCGCGTTGCAGCCGGGCGCGCAGGCAAAGGCGATGCCCAGCCGGTCCAGGGCGTCCAGATCCACATGGTCGGTGCCGATGGTGGCGGACCCCACGAACCGCACCGGTGTATCGGCCAGCAAGGCTTCCGTGACCGGCGTCACCGAGCGCACCAGCAGGATGTCCGCGTCGCGCAGGTTGGCCCGCGTCAGACTTCGCCCGTCCACGCGGGTCACCCGCCCCAAGCGCTCAAAGTCATCCAGGGCGGGCATGTTTTCGTCGGCGACGATGTGCATCGGCTATCTCAGTCACGCAGCAAGGCGGTGGCGCTGTCGGCTACGGCGCCGGCATAGCCACCGCCGAACAGATTGAAGTGGTTGAGCAAATGATACAGGTTGTAAAGCCGGACGCGATGCTGAAAATCCGCCGCCCGGGGGTTTTGCCCGTAGGCCCGGTAAAACGTCTCCGGTACCCGGCCGAACAACGACAGCATGGCCAGGTCCACCTCGGCGTGGCCGTAGTACACCGCCGGATCGAACACCACCGGGCGGTCCCCCGCCAGGGTGCCCACATTGCCCCGCCAGAGATCGCCGTGCACCAGCGCCGGACGAACGCTCAGGCCCGCCAGCCAGTCCGGCACCCGCGCCATGACCCGCTCCAGCCGCTCGCCCACCGCGGCCTCCAGGCCCCGGTCACGGGCCCAGCGCAGTTGCGGCAGCAGCCGTTGTTCAACGAAAAAGCGCGGCCAGTCAGTGTCCGGCCTGTTGTATTGCGGGTTGGCGCCGATCCAGTTGTCCCGGTGATGGCCGAAGCGTTCACCCTCCACGCCGTGCAAGGCGGCCAGGGCACGGCCGAGCGCGGGCCAGAACGGCTCGCCGGGTGCCGCCAGCGGCAGCCACTCCAGCAATAACGCCCGCCCTCCGGCCAGGTCGCCGTGATCCAGCACCTCGGGCACCCGGATCGCCTTGGCCAGCGCCGCCAGACCGTCCGCCTCCGCGTCCAGGGCGTCGCCGTCGGGCAGCCATTTAAGAAACGCCGGTCGGCCGTTCAAATCGACCTGGAAGGTGGCCCCTGTGTCGCCGCCGCCCAGGGCGTCCACCCGGCAATGCCGCACCGGCAGGCCGTGGCGGGCCGCCAGGGCCGCCTGGATCCGTTCACTGGTTATCATGGCGCTATGGTAAGAGAGCCGGGGCGGCGCGAAAACCGTAAGGGTTCAGCGGCGGCGCACCTGATTTTTGCGGTAGGCGCCGGGCGCGCAACCGGTCCAGCGCCGGAACGCATGGTAGAAATTGGCGATGTCGGAAAAACCCAGACGGCGGGCCAGCTCCGGCATGTCGCAGTCACCGCGGCGCAACCGCCGGCAGGCGTACTCCATGCGCACCTGATCGCGCAGGCGGGCGAACTGCGCGCCTTCGTGGTGCAGCCGGCGCTGCAGGGTGCGCGCGGTCATCTGCAACCGGTCGGCGACCAGATGCACGGTCAGCGGCCGCTCGCCGAGGCCGGCGTGCAGCTGCTCGATCACCTGGCCGGTCACGCCGCCGACCCGCCGCAGTGCCTGTAGCTTTTCGTCCGCGGTCCGTTCCAGGTCCCGCCGCCGCGCAGTATCGGCGGCGGGCAGGCTGTGCCCCAGCAACGCCGGGGAAAACACCAGGGCGTTGGCCGGCTGGTCGAACTCCAGCGCGCAACGGAAAAACGACCGGTACTCATCCAGCTCCTGATCGGGCGGGCAAGGATGGCGGAACGCCACCCGCTGAATCGGCATGCGCCCACCCAGCAGCGAATGGCCCAGGGCCACCAGGGTGGCAAGCAGCAGATCGTTATGGGCGCGGGTGTGGGTAACGGCGAGCGCTTCGCCGCCGCTCACCGTGAGGGTGCACTGGTGTTCCCCGCGATGCAGGGCCAGCGCCAGATAGGGCAGCATCAGTTCCCGGTAACGCAGCAATACCAGCAGAGCCTGCTCCAGGGTCTCGGAGGCGGCCATCAAGGCGCCCAGCGGCCCCAGGTCGCGGTAATGGTTGGCGCGCCCCACGCGCAGCCCGAACAGCGGGTCCCCGGCTTGCGTAAAGGCGGTGCCGAGCAGCGCGTCCAGTTGCGCGGAGGTCAGGTGGCCGTCGCCGCCGGCGACGGTATCCGCGTCCAACCCGGCCTGCTGGAACAGAGTCGCCCGATCCGGGCGGCCACGCAGGACGATATCAAGCAAACCGGGGGCCGTGCCCGCCGGCAGCGGTTGATCCACCATGGGGGTTCCTTTTGTTATTTTTTTGTCGACGCTAGGCAGAGCCGTGCCGGCGGTCAAGCAGACCAAAGGCGAATGGCCCGATTCAACCCGCGCCGGAACTGGTGGCACGGCCCCAGGATGGGTACTCTTACCCGTCACGAACACGCCCGTCACGAGGACTGCATGCTGAAACGTTATTTCATCGACGAAGTCACCGAGACCCGGGCGTCACGGCGCCAGGCCTTTTCCCTGTTCAGCCAAGTGAACGGCTGGGCGGACTGGTGTTCCGTGGTTCGCCATGCGCGCCTGTTCGGCGGTGAGTGGCGCGAAGGCGCCGCGCTGCTGTTCGTGGCCGACCTGCCCCGTCTGCCGCCGGCGCCGGTGGTGGTGCGCATCCAGGAATACCGCGAAAACGAATCCATCGCCTGGGGGCTGGAGCTGCCCATGGCCAGCATCACGCACCGTTTCACCTTTATCGACGATGGTGAGGGCGGCTGCCGGGTCCATCAGGAGGAGTGGTCCGAAGGGCTGATGACCCTGCTGACGCTGCCCGCGGGCCGCTTGATCCATCGCTTCGATCAGCGCTTCGCCCGCGAATTCGCCGCCATGTTCTAGGGATTCTTGATGACGTCTCGATTGTTTCGCGCCTATTGCCGGCTGGTTCTTCGCCATCCCCTGTTCTGGCTCGCCGCCGTGGGCGCGCTGTGCGCGGTGGCGGCCTGGCAGGCCACCGACTTCAAACTGGATGCGTCGGCGGAATCCCTGACGCTGGAAAACGATAAGGCGCTGGAATACTACCGGGAGATCGCCAAGCAATACGGCGGCAGCGACTTCGTGGTGGTCACCTACACCCCCAAGGACCGGCCGCTGTTCCAGCAGGACACCCTGCGCCATATTCAGGCGCTGCAGGACGAACTGAAAGGCGTGGACCGGGTCGGCTCGGTGTACAGTTTCCTCGACGTGCCGTTGCTGTTCAGCCCCAAGGTGGCGTTCACCGACCTGTCCGACGGCTACCGCACGCTGCGTGACCCGGGCGTGGACCTGGGCCTGGCCAAGCAGGAGTTCACCGAAGAGAACCCGCTCTACGAGGACCTGCTGGTCAGCGAGGACGGCGGCACCACCGCCCTGCTGCTCACCTTCGAACGGGACGAACGCTATTATGAGCTGCTCAACCGGCGTAACGCCCTGCGCGAGAGCGAGCGCGCCGGCGAGCTGAGCGATCAGGAAGCCGAGCAGCTGGAACAGGTCGCCGCCGAGTTCAGCGACTACCACAGCCAGGTGCAGGCCCGCACCCAGCAGGAAGTCAGCGAAATTCGCGGCATCATGGACGGCTACCGGGACCAGGCGCAGCTGTTCCTGGGCGGCGTGCCGATGATCGCCTCGGACATGATCCGCTTTATCGAGTCCGACCTGAAGGTGTTCGGCCTCGGCGTGCTGATCTTCCTGGTGCTCACCCTGTTCCTGATTTTCCGTCGCCCGCGCTGGGTGGTGGTACCGCTGGCCTGCTGCGCGGTGACCGCTCTGGCGGTGACCGGCTGGCTCGGCTGGATGGACTGGAAAGTCACCGTGATCAGCAGCAACTATCTGTCGCTGCTTCTGATCATCACCATGTCGATCACCATCCATCTGACGGTGCGCTACCGGGAACTCCATGAGGAAAACCCGGACGCCGACCAGGCCTGGCTGCTCAAGGAAACCGCCGCCCACATGATGCGCCCGAGCATCTACATGGTGCTCACCACCATGGTCGGCTTCTCCTCGCTGGTGATCAGCGACATCCGCCCGGTGATCGACTTCGGCTGGATGATGACCATCGGCATCGGCGTCGCGCTGGTGACCTGCTTTCTGCTGTTCCCCGCTCTGCTCGCGCCGCTGTCGCCGGGCCGGCCGCGCCAGGGTCGTGACCTGACGCGAAGCATCACCCTCGCCTTCGCCGGCTTCGCCGACCGCGGCCGGTTACCGTTGCTGCTGCTCACCGGGCTGGCGCTGATCGCCGCGGTCTGGGGCATGACCCGGCTGACGGTGGAAACCCGCTTTATCGACTACTTCCAGGAAGACACCGAAATCTACCAGGGCATGCTGCAGATCGACCGCAAGCTGGGCGGCACCACGCCGCTGGATATCGTCATCGACGCCCCGGAAGAACAGGCCGACAACACCCCGCGCGCCACGCAACAGGACAGCGGCGACGCGGCACAAAGCGTCGACGGCTTCGAGGCGGTGGAAGCGGATCCGTTCGCCGACGACGGCGGCGGCGCCGGTGCCAACGGCGATGACGGCTTCGGCGCGGTGGAGGACGACCCCTTCGCGTCGAGCGGTGACGACGGCTTCGGCGAACCCGCCGGCGATGATCCCTTCGCCGATAGCGGCACCGCCGGCCAGGCCCGCGCCAGCGACGGCCCCAACCTGAAAGGCGCCTACTGGTACACGCCCCAGCGGCTGGACCGCATTATCGAAATGGAGCGCTACCTGGAATCCCTGCCGGAAACCGGCAAGGTGCTGTCCATCGCCACCACCTACGAGGTGGCCAAAAAAATCAACGAAGGCCCGCTCAGCTACGTACAGCTGATGCTGCTCGCCAGCTTCATTCCCGACGACCTGCGCTCCCAACTGGTGAGCCCCTACCTGTCCGACGACGGCCGCCAGATCCGCATCAGCGTGCGCGTGGTGGACTCTTACAAGGGCCTCAACCGCAACCAGCTGCTGGAACAGATCCGCGCCGACATGCTGGAAAAATTCGACCTGCAGCCGGAGCAACTGCACCTCACCGGCGCCATGGTGCTCTACAACAACATGCTGCAGAGCCTGTTCGACTCGCAGATCAAAACCCTGGGCTATGTGTTCGCGGCGATCATGCTGATGCTGCTGGTGCTGTTCCGATCGCTGCCGGTGGCGCTGATCAGCATGGTGCCGAGCCTGGTGAGCGCCGCTTCGGTGCTCGGCCTGATGGGCTGGATCGGCCTGCCGCTGGACCTGATGACCATCACCATCACCGCCATCACCATCGGCATCGCCGTGGACGACACCATCCACTACGTGCACCGCTTCCACGAGGAGCTGCCCCGCGACGGCGACTACCGCGCCACCGTGCGCCGCTGCCACGGCTCCATCGGCAAGGCGATGTACTACACCTCCCTGGTGATCATCGCCGGCTTCTCGATTCTGTCGCTGTCCAACTTCAACCCCAGCGTCTACTTCGGCCTGCTCACCGGCCTGGCCATGCTGGTGGCGCTGCTCAGCAACCTGACCCTGCTGCCGGCGCTGCTGATGAGCGTCAAACCCAAGCTCCGCGCCGGGCCGACCACGAACATGGCGGAGTAATAGCCCTGTGCGAGCGGGCCCCGCCCGCGAAAGGGTGGCTTTTAGCCACCCGGCGGGATGCCAGAGACTTTTATTGTTCCGGTGTTCGGTGCTCCGTATCCGGGACGCGGTGCAATGGTGGTGCCTTCCGGGATCGCTCAAGCCATCCCTGGCCGCTCTCATTTGGCCATCCATGGCCAAATAGGTCCCTCCAGGCACCACCATTGCCCCGCTCACTGGGCAGCGGAACCGCCACGGGTCAGAAAAACCTCTCGGACCTTTCTACGAAGTGGGGTTTGTGGCGGCGAATCTTCCAAGGAGCACCGGGATCGGGTGTGCCCGTCCAGGACCGTCTTTGGCCAGGGATGGCCAAAACGGTCCGCCGCTGCGGTCGAGCTTACAGGGATGATGAGATGGACACCTCTTGCCAATACGGCGTCACGATGCGCCAAGATTGAGTTACCAAAACCAATCGACTACAAGAGGTGCCCACATGAACGTTACCTTGATCGGGATTGA
>Ga0315338_1001480_pt1 | contig 29186 bp, 16 predicted proteins | sample ASW8metaG_FD_204518 | JGI IMG/M metagenome (GOLD analysis project Ga0315338, IMG submission 204518) | Ammonia-oxidizing marine archaeal communities from Monterey Bay, California, United States - ASW #8 | ecosystem: Environmental > Aquatic > Marine > Coastal | place: USA: California | collected... | reverse complement strand
CGTTTCGGCCTGAGTATTCTCTGTCGGGGCCAGGGATTGCTGCTGGATTTCCTGGATCACATCATCGGTAATATCGGTGGAGCGGTCATAGAAAAAGACGTTACTTATAACGGGGTCGATCACCACCGTAAAACCGTGCGTCGCCTGAAGCTTCATGATCACCGGACCAAGCATGCTGCGAAAGCCGCTGAGTTGTTCGGATTGTATTTTTTTCAAACCGTCCTGTGCGCGGCGGGCGAGTTGCTTGACTTGCATTTCCATTTGTTGTTCCATCGCCTGGAGATTCTCCTGCTGTTCGGGTGTGGGATTCTCCCCAAATTCCGTCCTCTTGGCGTCGACGTCCGCTTGAAGCAGTTCCCGCTGCCTAGCGAGGTCCGTTTGGATCACACCCCTTTGCTGCTGGAAGGCTGTCCGGAATGCCTGGTCAAATCCAAGCTGGGTGGCGACTTCTTCCGTTCGAAGTGTCGCGATCCCACCCTGGCCGGATCCCCTGCCGTAGGACCAGACAAAGATTGCCGCTGCCACAATAACAACGATAAGAATTAGTCCAACAGCATCAGGTTTGCGTTCCATAACGACCTCGTACTTAAATGAAGGCTAGCACAGGAATGGTCATTCTAATCATCCGGACCGTCTATCGCCAGATTGCTATTGCCCGATTTGGGCTCCTCAAGAAGGACCCCGGTAGGGGCAAAGAGAGTGTCGATGGGAGCTAAAACGCCAAAACGACAGGCTCAGGAGGAGGGCTTGCTGGTCTGGTCCTCTTTGAGTAACTGTTGCAGATTGGCATACGCTTCGGCGACTTCCTGTTTTTTAGTCCCATCAAAGAAGCCGCGGACACGTCCTTGGCTATCGATGAGAACGAACATGGGACTGTGCATGATCAGGCTTGGTGCCTCCGGTGGTGCATCATCGATAGCGAGCTTGAAGCCCTTTCTACAAAGTGACCAGATATCCTCGCGCGAACCTGTCAGAAAATGCCAGTGTTTTGGGTCTGCGTTTGCTCGCCGGGCGTATTCTGCAAGTACCGCCGGCGTGTCGAAAGTAGGATCTACGGTAAAGCTCACTAATTGAACGTTGTCCCATCCGTCAAGCTTCTTAAGCCGCCGCTGGAGTCTTTCTAAATTGGCCGTTTGAATCGGGCAAGTTGACGGACATCGCGTAAAGATAAAATTTGCAATCCAGGGTTTTCCGATGAGTTGCTCACTACCAAACTTCTGGCCCGTCTGATCCGTAAGGGTAAACGGGGGAAGCGTGTAAAGGATGGGCAGTTTGGCAGGCTCTTTGCTAGATACTTGCGGCTCAGATTTTGGTGTGTCGCTTGCTTGATTACAAGCAGGGATCGACAACACAATGACCACGAGTAAAGCCAATCGGTTAATGGAGCAGAGCGTACACATGATTTTTTGAGAGGCTTAATTCTTTGTGAAAACGGATGTCCGGAACCGTTGTGTTGGTTATCAGCGCGACTACGGATTGTTATCAAATGTCCATAAGGGCTTGCTGATTGTCTCGCCGTACGATGAGAACATGATGTTAAAGGCGATACTTACTCGCTCAATATTGCCCTGATTCGGTGGTACAAGGTGCGGTAGCCACGAAGGGAAAAGCACGACCATGCCAGATCGTACGGGTACCATAATGGTCCGCGAATTTTCTTGATCCTCTCGGGTGAGCGGTGGTGCAATAATATTTGTTTCCATCTTGGGGTCGCGGAAAACGATGCAATCGCCACCTTCGGGAGTATTAACGTAATAACAGCCACTGAGATAGTTGTTTGGATGTGTGTGTGCTGGATGATCGTGGGCAGGCGGACGAATATTGATCCAGCAACCGGTGATTAGAAAGGCGTCCGTTTCGACGCCTTGCTGCTTCAAAACGTCACTAGCCGTACTTTTGATGATATTGTTCAGTTCCTCAAACTCCGGAAACGTATGTAAATCATTTGGGGATTGCCACTGCTGTCTGGGCTGTCCTTCTTTCTCCGATGGACGCATCTGTTCAATCGCAGCCATCGTGTTTCGATTAACTATTTCCACACTGTCCGAATTAATGTCAAAGAGCCATACCGGACAAGGAAAAAGTTTTATTGTTTGCTGGTCGTGAAACACCGATTAGACTCCTTCGAATAATCCGAAACCCACCCGGTCGCAAAACAAAAGAGGCGTTCATTCTATGAATGAATATATGTGGTGTCTAGCATGGAAATCAATGTCTGCGTTCTAATCTGTCCGGGTCGATTAGAAACGGGTCCTTTTCCCATGACAAATTCGAGATGCTTTGGCGCGAATCCAATCTCTATCAATAGAGGCAGTCTTAATTCCAAAATAACAATTAGACCATCGGAGGATTGTCCGACCCTTCGATTTCTTTTTTAAAAGGCTCTAGGTGGGCCGCATAGTTTTTCCAACGTCCACTGGAAGTCTTGTAAATTGGTTGTCGCACTTGAATACGGCTCGACGTTTTTACTGCACCACGGTTTTTATAAAATTCCAGGCACTGATCACTCCACGGCAAGCCGCAGAAATCAACGAGTTCCCGACTAATTGTTTCTGAATCGGCAACCAGTTTTTCATAGTGGAGGTCATAGATTTGTGATGGCAGAACCTCGCTCCAATGGTCCATCAACCTGTTGTACTCTCGATAGTACGCCCCAATACTCTCTAGGCTCCAACTCCAATTGACTGAGGCAAATCTACGGAAGTAGCACGATAGTCCGATATCCATGGGGTCACGCCGGCAATGGATGATTCGTGCTTTGGGGAATAATGCAAATAGAAATCCAAGGTAGAAAAAGTTGCTTAACGCTTTATCGACAATACGGATCGAGTCTTTTCCATATTTGGAAAGGTTGTTGAGATAGTGGCTTGCGAGATCGCGAAGCGTCTGCGCATCGACGTTGCTCAAGCACTGAGGAAATGCATCATCGTGACAGTGGTTCGCCGAAAGCCCCTGCACAAGTCGCCCTATCTCCGGTAATTCACCTGCGGTTGTGGCTTTCGGATGACTGGTGATGATCTGTTCTGCCAAGGTGCTGCCGCAGCGAGGCATTCCGATGACGAAGACGGGCAATTCTGAATCAACGCCGCCCAGCGGGGGTTTGTCAAAATAGCTTGCGTCAAAAAAAGTTATACATTCATCGGTCTTGCGTTGGTGCAATTCCAAATCAAAGAGGATGCCAAATTCCTCGCCAAGTTTCTGCTGGACCTGATTGCCTGCATGGAAGGCACGAAAGGCCTCATCATATTGTCCTTGTTTGTCCAGGTTGTTCCCGAGCGCGAAATGCATGATTGAGGCGGCCTCAAGGGGAACCCGGCCACTGCTTAAAAGGCTTTCAATCTTCGCGAGCATTTGCATCGAAAAACAATATTTTCCCTGGATCACAAGATCACTCAGGTTGAAGTAAGCTTCTGCAAATTCTGGGTGGAGTCGCACGGCTTCTTCCAGATGTGTTATCGCCGCGTCAAAATCTCCTAGATCGGTTAACGCCGACCCCAACTTGTTGTGGGCAAGAGCATTGCCGGGTTGCAAAGCCACTGCTCGGCCAAAGTGCGTTGCTGCTTGCTGGACATCGTTCTGCGCCAAACAGACATCGCCCATGTCCAGGTGGGCTTCGACAGAATTGGGCATCGATTGCAGGATGTCTCTGTAGTGGACAATCGCTTCCTCGTCCGTTCTGAATGCCTTTTGCGCTTCTGCCAGATTGTGAGCGTAAAGGGGATGATCAGGTTCGAGAACAAGTGCTTCCTGGAAACGCGCGATTGCTTGCTTGAGTTTGCCATCAAGCTGCAATAGGACCCCCAATCCATTTTTGAACACGGCAATATTTGGAGCGATTTGTACCGCTTGTTCGTAGAGTTTGGTGGCTTCGTCCAACTTGCCCTGCAAACGGAGTATTTCTGCAAGATTCTGATAAAGAGTAGGAATGTCGGGCCGCAGACGCAAAGCTTCACGAAGATGCTCGGTGGCCAGGTCGAGTTGTCCGCTCTGTTTCAGAGAGACTCCCAAACTGTTGTGCGCATCGACGTCTTCTGGATTGAGAGTCAAGGCGTGCCGGTAGCATTCGATAGCACGCTCGAAATCAACATTTTCCGCATGAACATAACCAAGGTTGCGGTGCAACTCGGGATCATCGGGATGAATTGCGATTGCCTCGCTGATCGCGTCAATCGCCCCCGAGAGATTTTTTTGCTGACACTGGATCCAACCGAGCAGGTTCCAGGCTTCGCTCTGTTTCGGAGCAGATCGTACGAGCTGCTGACATTTCTCTTCTGCTACATCGAGGCGGCCTGCATCGATGTAGCGCCGCACTTCCAGTAGTGCTTCATTTGGCAACGTCATCAGGCCAACCTTACTACCGGTTCTCGTTGTGCAGGCACTGTAGAGACATGGTTTTAACGCTCAGACTCGCTTCACTTGATGTTGGTACGAGAAAAATAATCTCCAACTTCGTACCCCGGCCGATCTCTATAGAGCAATATTTTCTCGGGCTTTGGTAGTTGCGGATAAGGTGGCGTTTTCTCGAGCATCATATAGAGTTCGACCTTCTGGATTTTCCTCTCTTCGCCGGGACGTTCCAGCCAGTCACGCTTTAAATAATCGACAAAGAAAGGACGAAATCTCGTGGCCGTCTGTTCCGGCGATTTTAAAAAGAACAGATAGGCTCCCCAGTGGCCATTGCAGGAAGCCCTCGCTGAGAGCATCTCCGGCTTTTCCCAATGAACCGGTGCGCCATTCTCCATCAAGTCGACCTCGCTTCCATCGTCAAGGGTTGCAACTGCAACGAACCAGCCATCCACCGGTGTCACCCTTGGTGCAAAGAGATCAAAATGCTGTTCCAGCCAGAGAGCATCGCCGACCGTCTTCCAGCATTGATTGAAAAGTTTGAATTGTGCCGGATACGCTGCTTCCAGACGTTGGTAGTGCGCCGGAAATATGGTTTTGTAGCTGACTTGAAAATTGCCAATAACAACCCACGCGAACAACACACTCACCACAATATTAACGAGCAGAGAAGATCGGGCTATCGCAGGTGCCATCTCTGACCCGTCGGGGAATTGCGGTTTTGGGGAAAGGTTTTTCAACGCCCGATAGCGTTTATTGCACCAATCCCAGACGGCACCGGGCAAAAATGGGATCCAGCCGACAATACAGGTCCAGGGGAAGAGGCCAATCTGAAAACAGAGATCCATACCAACATGAAGTCCGACAAATAAGAAGATGATGACTGTTCTGATGCGGGCTGTGTAGACGGGCACAAACAACAGTATGGGTCCCCACCATTCCAGGTAGAGAGAAGAGACAGTAAGCCATCGCGTCAATTCAGGAAAACCGGCCAGCCACTTTGCAAAACCAGTCGTGATGTGGTCGAGATTTAACGCAAAATACAGTGCCCAGCGGTTGTTCACCCAATGCTCGTCGGTTTTGGTAACTACGGCCACATAGTACATGAGGAGTAACTGTAACAGGATCGCCACGCTGGCGGCAGAAAAAACCATTTTGGGGGCGCTTTTAGGTGTCGCAGTGTCACGCGAAAGATACCGGTCCAGCGAGAAGCGCAAACCGGTCGGCAGAAACATGCTCCAGAAAAGTAGCATCCGCAAAAGATTGTCTCCGCCGTTGAGAATAAGTGGATGGCGCGTGTGCAATGATGCGAGTAGGACCCAGCTGATGATGGTGGCCCATCGTGTTTTGTAGCCGGCAAGCATGGCGATGGCGGCCACACCAGCCACCACGAATAAAAAACCTTGCCACCATCCGTTGCCGCTGATCAGATGCAATGACCAATGCATGGGGCCGTACGAGAGAACGTGTCGTGCCGCCCAGGTCGGTAACACACCAAAGTCTGTGTAATGTGCTTGCAAATCTCCGACACGATGGATGAGGTCAATCAGTACAGTGGTGGCGAGTAACATGCGAAACAGCGCAAGGGACCGAGTATCGATACTCAGCAACTCTTGAACTTTCGCAACCACTTTGCCACCAAGCCGCTGCACCGGTTCGTTCTGAACTATTGCAGTGTCAGACATTCTGTTAATATACTAGAAGCGTTGCGACACAAAACAGACAAAATATCTGATACAGATATCCAGCAACCCATCGAGCGTTGAGACTGAGCGCATGTTGCACTTTGTCTACGTCTATCGTAACTTAAACTTATCTGCATCACCATTGTTTCTTGGCTATGTAAGCGAGATGACTTGAGTTTGTATGGCGAGTTTGGTGGTCGACAGTCAGTGCGTGTACTGGCCGTTGTACATTCGGAATTGTAGCGTTAGATGTGGTTGAACTGTGGATGTGCATTTTGGATAGGGTGATACACTGTCTCATCCGTTGGCATCCCACAAACTGCAGTGTTGTATCGATGGGGCGCTAGCATGACACCATGTGATCAAATCGGAGGCGGCTAAGCAGGTGCACCTCGATAATGCAGCGTTTCAAGAAGCCAACTCGGATGCAATGGCTGCCAAGCAAGGCGGGCGTATTGGTGAGCCTGATTGGTTGGAAATTACACGTCTTGTCCTGCTGTCGCGCAAGATTGATCAAATTGAAGAGGAGCAACTAGCGCCTCAAGGCAAGACGAAGTTACAACTTTCATCTGCTGGCCACGAACTCGCTCAAGTTCTCTTGGGTCTGAGTCTAAATCATCCCTGGGATGCGGCGGGTGTCTATTATCGCTCGCGGCCTTTTTTGCTTGCCAGCGGTCTATCGGTGCAGGAGGCTTTGGCGGCCAGTCTGGCACGAACAGGTAGTCCTAGTGAAGGACGCGATGTCGGTGTTGTCTTCAGTATGCCACATAAAAATCGGGCAACCGTTTTGCCAACTTCCGGAAATGTGGGCACACAGTATACGCCTGTAGCCGGCTGGGCGCAGGCGCTCCAATATCGCCAAAGGGTACTCGGCGAAAAAACAATCGCAGGGGCTGTGGCAGTCGCAGCCGGGGGTGATGGGAGTGTTGCGACAAACGGGTTTTGGTCTGCAATGTCGATTGCTACCACACTCAAGCTGCCCATGCTCTTTTTTATCGAAGACAACGGTTTTGGTATTTCGGTTCCGTCGGACTACCAGACGCCGCACGGTAATATTGCAACCAACCTTGCTTCATTCGGAAATCTGGAATTGATCGAGGCCAGTGGCACTGAGCCACTGGAAACATGGCAGGCGATCACAAGTTCCTTGGAACATGTCCGCAGCGGCAAGGGACCCTGCCTGCTTAAAGTAAAAGTGCCGAGGCTCAGCGGCCACGCCTTCAGTGATAAACAGCAATACAAAAGTGGATCGCAACTGGATGACGATGCTGCTCACGACCCGTTGGTCAAGTTGAAGAAGTTTTTGCAAGCAGCCAATATCCTTGCGCTGCCACAGTTGAATGAGTTGGAGCACAATATAGAACGCGACGTCAAGGAGTCACTCTTAGCAGCCGAAAAAGCAGAACCGCCACCTCCGGCGGATGTCTTGAAACACATATTTTTTGAATCGGACCCAATCCAGGGTGGTTTGCGCCCAGAAAAAGCAGGTCTTCCGTCGGGGTCTGATGTCCCGCATTCCGGTGGCGCTGTCATTGATCTTCGCGAAGCGATTCGGTGTACGTTGGAACAAGAGATGAGAGAGAACGAACGCATGATTGTGTTCGGCGAAGATGTAGGTAAGTACGGAGGTATTCATGGGGTTACTCGTGCACTTCAGGACCGTTTGGGTGCTGACCGTGTGTTCGATACGTCACTTTCGGAGGAAGGTATTGTTGGGCGGTCTATCGGAATGGCAGTCTGCGGGTTGTTGCCTGTTCCAGAACTCCAGTTCCGTAAATATGCTGATGCGGCACACGAACAAATAACAGATGTGGGAACTTTACGCTGGCGGACAGCAGGCAAGTTTGCGGCCCCCATGGTAGTGCGAATTCCGGTGGGCTGCGGCAAGAAAAGTGGTGATCCCTGGCATAGCATGAGCGGGGAAGCGATCTACGCACATCTGCTTGGTTGGAGGATTGCCATTCCCAGCAATGCGGAAGATGCCGTAGGACTGCTCCGTACGGCACTGCGTGGAGATGACCCAACGTTTTTTCTCGAACACCGTGCGCTGCTGGTCAATCCGCTCTCACAGAGGAATTATCCTGGAGACAACTTCTGCCTGCCTTTTGGTGTGGCAGCAACGCTTACCCAAGGTGATCGGCTAACGGTAATCACGTGGGGAGAAATGGTCCACCGCTGCGTCGAGGCTGCAGAGAGTTTTGTCGGTTCGGTGACCGTGCTCGATCTGCGAACGATTGTCCCCTGGGATCAGCAGAGGGTTCTTGAGAGTGTGCAGCAGACCGGAAAGGCGCTGGTTGTCCATGAAGATACATTGACGGCCGGATTTGCGGGTGAAATCATTGCGACGATTGCAAGTGAAGCATTTGATACATTGAAGGCACCGCTTGAACGGCTCTGTACCGCCGACTGTCCCATTCCATACGACGTAGGGCTGATGGCTCAGGTCGTGCCCAGCGTAGATCAAATTCGCTCCAAGATCAAACATCTTTTAGCCTATTGAGTGGCTTCCGGTTGATCATGCCAATACAGGAAAACGTTCCGAGGGCTTAACAAAAATGAACGATCTTTCCGTGCCACCCGATCCTGAGAGTGCTGTACAAGTCGATTATCTTTCCCGTGACCGGTTGACCACGTTGCAAGTGGAGCGATTGCAACGCGTGGTGCAGCTGGCGTACGACCAGATCGAACTCTTGCGTGCGCGGTTGACCGATAGCGGTGTGCTACCGCAGCAGATTGTAGGCCTTGATGACCTATCGCGGTTGCCATTCACTGTCAAACAGGACCTGCGCGATACCTATCCCTATGGGATGTTGGCATGTCCGATGGCCGAGGTTAGCAGGATCCATGCCTCTAGCGGTACGACCGGTACACCGATTGTAGTGCCGTACACAGATCGCGATTTGAAAGTCTGGACGTCAGCCATGGTGCGGACGTTGAATGCGTATGGAATCCACGCCAGAGATGTTATCCAGAATGCCTATGGGTACGGTCTTTTTACGGGCGGTTTGGGAGTGCATTACGGTGGCGAACAGCTTGGGGCGACGATGGTTCCGATCTGTCGGGCAGTACCGATCGCCAGATTCTCGTTCTGAAAGAATTTGGTGTCACGGTGATCTGCTGTACGCCAAGTTATTTTTTGCACCTCCTTGATCGCGCCGAAGATTTGGGCGTGGATCTGAGAGAGCTTCCTTTGCGTGCCGGAGTATTCGGTGCCGAGCCCTGGACTGAGGCGATGCGGCAGCGCGTTGAGCAGTCGGCTGGCATCAAGGCATTCGACATTTACGGTCTCTCCGAAATCGTTGGCCCCGGAGTTGCCGCCGAATGTGAGCAGCAGGACGGCCTTCATATTTTTGAGGATCACTTTTTGCCTGAGGTCATTGATCAGGAAAGTGGTGACGTGCTGCCCGATGGCGAAGAAGGAGAACTGGTTCTGACCACGCTCAGCAAGGAAGCAATGCCGTTGATCCGGTACCGAACCGGTGACATCACTACCATCATCCCGGGTACTTGCCCCTGTGGACGTGTTCTCAGGCGGATCCGGCGCATCAGTCGTCGAACCGATGACATGATGATCATTCGCGGAGTGAATGTTTATCCATCACAGATCGAATCGGCCCTCTTAGCGGTCGATGGTACGCTGCCCCACTATCAGATTGAACTGACTCGCAACGAAGATTTGGACCAAGTAGCGGTTCATGTCGAGATCAATGCCGATAGTGACGCGTCAGCGAACGGTCGCCTGCATGCCGTTGTAACCGATGCGCTAAAACGTGTCGTAGGACTTCGAGTGGAAGTAAAGCTGCTCGCTCCCCAGACGCTTCCCCGCAGTGAGGGCAAGGCCCAGCGAGTCGTTGACAAGCGGCAGGTTTAGTCATCGACAGAGAATCTGGACAGTGGCCGTTTTGTAAAAGGCACTGCTGGTCAGAACGCGACAAATCGTTTTTTAGAGGCTGCAATCTGGATGGGAGAACACCAGACTGCAGTTGGTGCCACCAAAGCCAAAGGAATTGCTCAGTACCCATCCCAACTCGGCCTGCTGTGGTTCTCGTACGATCGGCAGATCATTCAGAATCGGTTCTGGATCTTCTAGATTGATGTTGGGAGCCAAAAAACCACCTTGCATCATGAGGATACAAAAAATCGCTTCCTGCCCACCTGCGGCGCCCAGGCCATGACCGGTCATCGATTTTGTTGAAGAAAATGCCGGCAGTTTGGAGCCAAAGACGTTCTGAATGGCCTGAACTTCGATGAGGTCTCCGACGGGCGTCGATGTTCCGTGCAAGTTAATATATTGGATCTGATCGGTGGATATGTTTGCATCTTCCAGCGATAGCTCAATGGCTGCTTCTGCACCGGTTTGATTCGGCACCACCATATCATGTCCATCGCAGGATGCCCCCGCGCCTTCGAGGATTGCTAAAACTGTAGCGCCTCGACTGCGGGCGACTTCCAGGTTTTCCAGAACCAGAACGGCCGACCCACCCGAATACACAAAACCGTCGCGTCCACGATCAAGGGGCCTAGATGCCCGCTGCGGTTGATCGTTGTAGGCAGATGAGAGCGCATTCATTCCGTCAAAGGATGCCACGCAAAACACATTAATATCTTCAGCACCGCCCGCGAAGACCCGGTCTTGTCGACCTGTCTGAATCAGATCAAGTCCGTGCATGACGGTGTGTGCGGATGTTGAGCAGGCTGAAGTCATGGAGTACGAATGGCCATGAATATGAAACATGTTCCCCAGATTGGCCGTCACAGAGGATCCCATGATTCGCGGCACGAAATAGGCGCCGACTTTGGATCCCCCACGGGCTCTCAAGCGGTCTCCGAGGGCAACAGCATCGGGGACACTGGCACCACCGGTGCCCATCACGATACCAGTTCGTGGGTCCTCGACTTCTTCCTGCGAGAGGCCGGCATGTTCGATCGCGTCTTTCATGGCGACTGCGGCTAGGAGTGCAGCATCACATAAAAAACGGCTTTCTTTGCGGTCAAAATCATTGCGGAGCGGTTCAATATCGACATTCCCTGCCACTCGGGACCGCAGCTTATTCTCTGCCCATTGGGGACAACCGATGACGCCAGATTTTCCATCGTAGAGTGCGGCTGCATTCTCTTCCGCTCCTCGACCCAAAGCACTAATCAGGCCAAAACCTGTGACCGCGACTTTTATCTGGCTCATCATCCTGTCCGTTGGTCTGGCCCGTTGCCCCGGCGTATCGGGGCTATATTTGTGTGAGGGCAAAATTTGTGACGCACTCCTGGTGCATCATCCATCGGCATTCACTTGCGCCGGGGATTTTAATTTGGTGAAAGGTTCTTCACTCTCGGGCACAATCGGAAAAGCCTCCTTAAGATCATCGGGTATTCGGCAAGGTCGTCGCTTGGCAATATCAATCAGTGCCCAATTCGTCTCAGCGGTCACAAGCAAGCTGTCGTCAGAAGGTCTCATAATTCGATATTTGCGTAAGGATTTTGTTTTTTTGAAGCTTGAGACCCATGTTTCAACAACGACCTCTTGGCCTACAAAAGCGGGACGAAGATATTGGATGGAGTGGGACCGAACCACCCAGGCAGCACCTATATCTATATAGCGATCTTCACCCCATCCATGCTCGGCTGAATGGGCAAGCGCAGCTGATCGTGTCCAGAGCAAATAGGTCAAGCAGCTGACATAGCCGTCCGGTTCGACTTCGTTTTCCTGGACGACATGATTGTAGGGATAGATTGCCGGCATCGTGCTTCCTTAAATATAGACTCAGTCTTGGCTGAGACAAACGTTTTCAGCAAAGAGTTAGCTCGAAGTAAAAAACTCAGAATGGATGGAAATGAAGTAGTACATTGTTGAATAACGGACATTTCAGAGTGCTGAAATGCGGTAGATCCAGTAATGCTACTATAATTAAAATCCAGCTCGATGCACTAGCGGCATCTTGGGGTACAGCTGCATTTTATCCGAGGACGGAGAAAGCTCTGTGTCGGAATGGAACACATCAGGGGCCAGAAGGCCCTCGAAAGCTGGCAAGTTTGGGGCTCTTCGGTTCCATTAGTTTGACTTCGTCAGATCCCTCGGTGATCTCAATGGCCATGTCGAGCGGCACGGTTGAGAAAGTTTGCGTCGTGTCGGTCGTTGGCCAATAAATTTCAAGTTTCACAATCCGCGATGCTTTGCCCAGGCCGATTGACTGTCGCAACGGATTCGCTCCGAAGCTACCACCACTATTGACATGTTTGTACACCGAACGTTGCTCCCCGTTCTCATCGACGAGTACATGAATCCTCGCACCGATAGCCGCTCGGTTTGATCGGGTGCCGATCAATTTGATCCCAAGCCAGCGATTATTAAATCCTGGATTTTCGAAAAGCGCATCGTAGAACTTGTCGCCACGGTAAAAGCCACCAAGTTGAGTCACAACATCTTGGTCACCGTCATTATCGAAGTCGGCAAAAGCAATGCCGTGCCCTTTTTGAAGATGGCCAAATCCACCTGCTTCCGTAACATCAAGGAACTTTGTTCCTCGCTGATTGTGGTACATCACGTTGGGCATGAGTGCTTCGTAATCGGGATAGCCCGTGCCCAGATAGAAATCGAGAAAACCGTCGTTGTCCAAGTCCCCAAAATTGGCACCCATCGGTAGGGTGATCTGAGACAGGCCAACTTCCTTGGCAACTTCTTGAAAACGATGGTCCTTGGTACCACGGTAGAATCTTGCAGGCCCTATCATTGTAGGCTTGTTCAGATGGTTTTTTACAACGTTGCTCAAAGTACCCGTTTGCCCGCTGTAACTGGAAACATAGAGATCCAATTGGCCATCATTGTCAAAATCCCAAAACCAAGCTGGAAAACTATTGATAGGTCGATCAACATCCAGATCGGCCGCAACGTCGGTAAACGAGCCATCGCCGTTGTTGCGATAGAGACGGTTGGGGGTACCATAGTTCGACACATAGAGGTCAGGAAATCGGTCACTGTTATAGTCGCCCCAGATGACGGCCTTGGCAAAACGCATGTTCTCGACACCTGCTTGGGCCGCGACATCGGTAAAAGTACCATTTCCTTCATTGCGAAATAGTTGGCTCGGCGACGGATCAACAAGATGAAGATCTCGATTCCCAAGGTGTAAATTTTCGTTGCCCACATAAAGATCGACATCGCCGTCGTTATCGTAGTCGGCCCAACTTGCTGAATGAGACGGGTAGTGGATGTTCCCCAATCCAGCACTGTAGGTGACATCTGTGAATCTACCGAAGCCATCATTTTGGAGTAGAGAGTTTGGATGCCGCCCTTTACGGCCCAACCAAGATCCTCGCAGAACGTAGATATCCAGGTCGCCATCGTTGTCATAGTCTGCCTGGACCATGTTGATACCACCCAACAGACCATCAAGTCCAGCATCGGCCGTTCTTTCTACAAATCCACCTTCGCCATTGTTTCTGAAAAAGTGCATTCCCTCGGTTGGATCCCAGGTCGAAGCTAAAATATCGAGCCACCCATCGTTATCAAAATCATCAACAATCACCGTTCCCGCTAAATTGAAAGTATTAACTCCTAATTTTTTCGCAATGTTCGTAAATCGTGGAAAAGGTTCGTCTGAAGAGAACGTTTCTGGTGGTATGAGATATTCGGACGGAACGTCATGTGGATAGTTGTCGAGGGTCATGTAGGCAATGTTCAACAACCACTTGGCACGCTCATGCCTGCCAGAAGTCATTTGCAACAATTCTGTAAAATAACGAATCGCTGTTTGCGATGCATTTGTCTTTTGGTGAATAGCTGCACCGCGAATGGGAAAGATGCAGCTTTCCGAAGTGTTCATTCGGCAACAATTCTGTGTTTCTCCATGACGCATGTGAGATAAGCCAAGGCGATAGAGAGCCTCTTCGATGTGCCGAGGATTCAGCTTGGACTTCAGACTAGGCAGTAAGTTGTAGGCAATTTCAAAGTGTTCAATCGCGTTTTTTTCATTGCCGAGATAACTTTCTTTTTTAGCGAGCTTGAAGTGCAGATAAAATTTTCGTATGTCGCTAACTTCTGGGGGTAGCGTTGCCAATTCGTGACGAAACTGATCGATAGACGGCGTTCGCTGAGCAATGAAGAATTGGTCGGCGGATACAGTGTTGTTTGAGATGTATTCAAGATGGGCGATCATTTGATTATGGCTGACAGGTGAAGCGGAGCCAAAATCTTTTAAACGATTTTCTTTGTATGCTGCGACAGTTGTCGTGCTGTGTTGTGCCTTTTCATTGCGACTACGAAAAACACCACTTGGACCCATTGCAGCAAAAGAAGGTTTGGCATGTGGCACAAACGGCCTGGAGTGGGACTGTGGGCCTGTGTCACATCCCGATAGCAGGAGCAATACCGCCAGTAGCCCCGTCCAGCAGCCCAGTAGACGCGTCCAGCGTGAACGCAAAGCAGCCCAAAAAGCAGATCGGTTGACCCACAACGACGAGCGCGCGGCCAGATAAGAAAAGACAAAATCCACGCGGTGCGCGGACTGTATCAAACCATCATTAGACATTGCCTACAAATCTGTTCCAACTCCATTTCTGCCCTAGAAGAAATGGAGATCATTACCTATTTGATACAGTGCTTCTAAAATATTGTCAAAGAATATGAGTGCGAAACTTTCGCATATGCGACGAAACAAAGCCTTTTTTTGGCTCTTTTTGCCGAAAGGCTAAGTAAAAGAAAATGCGTAAACTGGACCGAATAAACACGGTTGGCTTACCGCAATGATGGCTTCGTTTGCCAAACCCATTGCAGTGCTGCTGGCAAAGGCCAATCGAGGTTGGCAACGTAGGACCGACTAACTCGCTAGAGCAGTTAGCATGTCACAGGTTTGGATCGGGTAAAAGTATCCCATACCGATCCGGGAAAATTCGTGGCCATGGTCTCTAGATGCTCGGTTCCCAGAGTATCGATCTGAAGACTACTCGCGATGGGCCGGAGTAGCATCTCGATAGGGTTTGCCCGCTTCGTAGAATTTTAGGCGGGTATTGAGATCGGCCTTGAAATTTTCAGGGGCAAACTCAAGGGCCTTTTTCTGCCATTCGAGAGCTTTTTCAAACTGGCCCTCCTCGGCATAGGCCGCGGCTAGCGTGTCCAAGGCACTGAAGTTCTTCCATTGAGCCAAATCGCACGCTTTGTTCGCAATCAATAAGGCACTCCCCCCATCTCGAAAAGCTGCATCTGGACATGTGGCCCGAAGCCATGCCAGACTATTATAACCGCGCACATTGTTCGGACTTAGCTCAATGGCCATGCTGAAGTCATCGATAGCGCGTTTAAATTCTCCCAGCCGAGCATAGATCTCGCCGCGCCGCTGAAATGCGAGTGCGTCGTTGGGCGCAATGGCAGCAACTTGTGTAAAATCCTCAATGGCTTGTTTGTCTTTTCCCAAGGCACTTAAAGTCACTCCGCGATTGTAGAGAATATGTTGATTCTCAGGCTGCAATGCATGGGCTTTTTCGAAGTGCGGTAGGGCATCTGTCGTGCGTTTCTGTTTCAAAAAAAGATTCCCAAGCGTGGCGTGAGCAACGACTTGGTCCGGATTGAGGCGCACGGCTTCTTCAAGCTGTTTTTGAGCTTCGTGGAGTTCTCCTAGCTGGAGGAGCGCAGATGCATAATGTGTACGAACGCTATCTGAATCCGGCCAGAGATCAACAATATGTTTCAATTGTTTTGCCGCATATTCCCGTTGCCCCAGCCTTTGATAGAAATCTGCAAAGCGGCTGTATTTGAGTCCTTCGAGCCCGTTCAGTGCGATACGTGCCGGTGCACTGTCCAATGTCCTTCCGGTGATCATTGCAGCCCGCGAGAAGCGATCGACCTCCGAATCATCTGCAGCATCAAGGTCACGTAAAAGTTCACCGCTATCTACAGGCCCTTTGTAGATCGTCATCAAACGACCTTTTGAATCGATCAGGAAACTCGTAGGTAACGGAAGCGGACGGTGCACCGGGGTCTGAAGGTCGTGTACTGATTGCAATGCGTCAAGCAGTGGTCTTGTTGCACGACCGGTTCGAAACGGAAAGGCCATCGACTTCATTTGGGCCAATGCATCTGTGTGGCTCGATCTCTCATCGCCGATGCCATCGACCGAAAGTGCCAGGATATCGAGGCCTGCTGCCGCAATCGCATCGCGATCCTGAATAAGAGCTTGTAGCTCTTCAAGACAGGGTTGGCACCAACTTGCCCAAAGAATGATAAGAAGTGGTTTCCCTGTGTTGGTCTGAAGCTTCTGATCAGCACCTGCCCAATTGCAATACGGCAAACTGGGAAGTTCCAACGGTGTTATCAACCGTAATATTGCCTTCTCGGAATAGGGTAGAGGTTCTTGTTCCTGAGCAAGGAGAGCTAGCGATCGAAGAGAGCTCTTGGGCTGCGTTGCAACTCCAGAGCCTTGCATAAGAATCTGTCTAGTATCGAGTGGTAAGGCCTCAAATGTTTCCTGCCCACCGTTGGGCCAATGGACAACGACCTTACGCACCTCGGTTGCGTTCCCGAGGCCGAAGTGGACCCATTTACTATTCTGCGACAAAAATCCCTCTCCCGCACGGAGCGTTTTGAATAAAGGAGGATCATCAGGATTTTGGGTATACACTTCTAGGCGCGCGCCAATGGCATCTCGATTTGTCGTGGTACCGTTGCCTATGAGTCGTAAGGAAAGAAACCGGTTGGTGCCGGGACGATCGTTACGCATAAATCGCAAGCGGGGAGCGGTCCGGTTTGAGATCCATATATCCAGATCGCCGTCGAGGTCCCAGTCACTAAATGCCAGACACCTTCCATCATCCGGGAAATCGAGACCGCTACTCACGGAAATATTGGCAAAATTACCACTACCCGTGTTGAGGTAGGCGCAATTGCGCTCATGACCACTCCAAGACGCACCGGACCGGATCAGCTGAAATATCTTTGACCAGGCACGCCGATATTCTGGATTGAATTCATCTTCTGAACTGTGTGGTGATTGCGACACGACCTGTCGCCAGAAAAGACTTCACAAGTCTCCAGTTTGGTCACCGGTAAGAAATCCATTAGCCACAAGGAGATCATCCCAACCGTCATTGTTAATATCGGCAAACATTGACGCCCATGCCCATCGTCCGAACTCAATTCCGGAATCTGCGCTTGCTTTTTTAAAGATACCATTGGTTTGATTTTTAAGCAGTGTATTGCCACGGGCCATCCGCTGGAGACGCTGCTTTACGTCGCCCTCGGCGCTCTCCATAAATTGTGGTTGAAAAGCGATGCGGCCCCCAGCGGAGGACCACATATTGCTCACGTGGATATCGAACCATCCATCACGGTCAAAATCACCCCATGTGATTCCCATGCCGCTAGCGGCATCCTCGGCACCTGCTTCTTGGCTAACGTCTGTAAAGTGTCCGTCGTCGTTGCGATAGAGATTATCCCGGCCAAAATCGTTTGCCACATAAAGATCCTGGTCCCCATCGTTATCGTAGTCTTCCCAGGAAGCAGCAAAGCTAAATCGCTTGTTGTTTACGTCAAGTCCTGCATGTTGGGTAGCGTCTTCGAATTGCCAAGAGCCGTTGTTTTTCAGTAATAGATTTTGTCCGCCGTTATTTCCGTCATGATAAACTCGCGGTTGCTGCGGTACGGGGGTTGCGGTTTTTCCTCGCCACTGGCTCAAAAACGCAGTTGCATAGACATCTAGATCGCCATCGTTGTCATAATCTGCGGCCGCCATGGACATCAGATGTTCGTTGGAAGGAATGATTGTTCGGAGTTGGAACCGTTCACCATGCTCATTCGAAGCCACGATAATTCCACCATGAAAAGCAACCAAAAGATCTTGATCGCCATCATTGTCCAGGTCGATGAACAGCGCACTGCGCGAGTCTTCCAGCCAGTCGACTCCCCAGACTGCTGAAACCTCGTTTGCAGTGCCATCTTTCTGTTGCAAGAACAAGCGGTTTGGCAAGCCTTGTTCCTGGCAAACATAGAGATCATCCAAACCATCACCGTTGATGTCGCCCAAAGCCAGGCCAGGCGTCCCCAGGTTGTCGGTGACTAGGTATCGCATCTGTTGGCTTGCCGATAGCCAATACATATAACCGCGCAGAAATTGTTCGGTATAACACGGGTTGTGTGCTAAGGCGGATTTTGTGCAGTCGGAGAAAAGAGTTCCGGAAGGGAGCCGTGTCCGGACTTGTTCCATGTCTTCAAGTTTCAAGGATAAAAGCCGGGGCGCATTTTTATTGCGATTGTCCCAGCGTGCTAGCCACATCGTATGCTGTTCCAGCCATCCGTCGTCGAGTTGTCCTGCTATCTCCGCATATTGCTGGGTCGTGACTTCATTTGTGTCCGGCTCCACTCTGAAGATCTTAAATTTTGTACGAATGTGGTTCGCATTTGCGAACGGTTGCATCAGTTCGCCCAGTGCACGACTCAGGCCCTCGGGTCCATGAAATGTCTGCTCAAGCTTCCGGTCATTGGCTTGTGGCTTGGCCCATCGACTTGCCTCGAGGACATCATCGGCAAAGATGTTCTCTAGCGATCCGGGAGTTAAGCTAGAACAGGTAAACTTGTCTGAGACAATGGGCGCAATATTTTTCGCAGCGATTGTATCAGGCTTCTTTAAGATATTGCCAAGGCGTTTGAGTTGTGCCCCTGCGGTCTTGTTGAATAATTCTGTGTCCCATCCATCCTGTGACGGATCATCAATGCTTCGCAGTTTTTCACTAAAAGGAACACCAGTCTTTATCGCAGACCGCTCATCGCCACTGACCGTGTCAGAGTCCTTCTTGTCGGAATGGTCTTTGGAAGGCACATTGGTATTTAAAGACGCACTTGAAGCTGAAGATATATGTTTTCCATTGCCGTCGCGTTTGCTGGAATTCCACCAAATGCCCCAGATAATGAAGAGAGCTATGAGAATAAAAAGAAGCACGCCTCTTGCGAACTGCTTGTGCGCGCGGCAGTTCGCGGTTTGCTGGGCCTCCTCACTTGGTATTGGATTGGACATAAAAGGGCGCCGGCAGGTTGCCGAACGTTTTTGGAAATAATATCAATCGTTGTACAAAATCCGGATTTCGACAGTGTCACAGAGTCGCGATGCCGGTCCTCTCAAGTCCGTGAATGAAATAGGAGTCCGACAATCCCCATCATATCACAAACTCACAAAATGCAGGTTTATAAGATTTCAGAGCAATGGCATTATCAGATCTACATGTCAATCACGTCAGATAGAAGTGTCCTCAAAACTTTCAGGCTTGTGGGTGTTGGATGCGCCGTTTCACTATTGCATGTCTCACTATTGACCGAGGTCATTCGGCGCCTTGACGGTTTGCGGGCGATCGCTCATTGAGATTATCTTTTCCGGTCCGGTAGGGTCTTCCTACTTGGTAGAGTTCAAGGCGTGTGTGCAGCCCCGCTTTTGCTTTTGGAGTTGCTAACTTAAGAGCTTCATTCTGCCACTTGATCGCGTTGGCAAACTGTCCTGCTTCGGCAGCAGCAGCAGCTAGTGTGTCGAATGCCAACGCGCTTTTCCATTCTAACAACTCACATGCTTGTTTTGCATATGAAAGGGCCTTTTCCCCATCGCGATATTCCGGGTCGCTGCAAGTGGCTAGCAACCAGGCTAGATTGTTATAGGCAGCAGGATTCTTTGGCTGCAACCTTATCGAGGTGGCAAAGTCATTCTGCGCCAGCGCGAATTGCCCCAAAGCCACATAGATCTGCCCCCGATTATTGTGAGCTTCTGCATCTTTGGAATGTAGCTCGATTGCCTTGGAACAATCGGCCAATGCCTCGTTGTACTTTTGTAATCCGGCTAGAATGTTGGCGCGTTGCTTGTGCGCAAAGCGGTTGTTCGAATTCAGCTTGATGGCCCGTGAATAGTCAGCGATTGCAAGGCTGTTTTCCCCCAGCGTTTTATAGAGGTCGCCACGAGTCTTGTAGGCAGTCGAAGATTCTGGGTCGAGTTCAATCCCCTTGGTGGTGTCGTCCACCGCAAGTTGAAACCGTTGCATTTTCTGGTAAATGGCTGCGCGTCTGAAATACGAGGCCGCATGATCCGGTTTTAGTTCTATCGAACGATTGCAATCCTTGAGTGCCAAATCATATTCTCCCAATTTGCTGTAGAGGAGGCCACGATTGTCATAAAGAACGGTGTCTGTCGGGATCAACTCGATCGCTTTATTGTAGTCGGCAACCGCCGCCTCCAATTTGCCGACTTGTTCATGGATATGTCCGCGACTGCTGTATGCCATCGTGTAGATCTGCCGCCGTTTTTCCATTTGGCGATTCTGCCCATTTTCCTTCCGATTGGCCTGAGAGTCGTCCGGATTCCAATCAGGCCAAAGATTCAAAATGCCGTTGTATTGAGCGAGTGCCGGTTTCCAAAGATGATTTTTTTGAAACAAGTCCGCAGTCTTAAACCGGTGTTCGGCCTCTGAGATAGCGAGTATCTCGCGGGCCGTCTGGTGCTGTAGGACACGTCCCGGAATTGCGGCTGCATGAGAAACGCGCTCAACACTGCTATCATCGGCGTGTTTGAGATCTTCCAAAATTTCGTCAACTTCAATGGGGCCTTTATAGATGGAAATCAATTGGCCTTCCGCATCGATCAGAAAACTGGTTGGTAAGGGCAATGGGCGCCGAACTGCCGCCTGACGGTCATGCATTTTCTGCAAGCCGTGGAGTAATCTTTTTGTGGCCCGGCCAGATTCAAAAGGGAACTCCATCGAATCGAGCACGCGCTTCGACAGGGCCGGGTCGGATTTGTCCTCGCCCACACCATCCACCGAGAGCGCGACGACCTGCAGGCCAGCGGATCGCAGTTTGTCGCTCTGTTTGGTCACCTCGCCCAACTCGTGCAGGCAAGGCTGGCACCAGCTTGCCCAAAGGCTGAGCAGCAGCGGTTGCCCCGGAGTGGTTTCGAGATTGCGGTCGTCGCCCTCCCAGGACTGATATTGTATGACCGGCATTGCAACTGGATTGATCAGCCGGAGTGCGGCAGTTTGCGAGTCGATGACGGTGGGTTGCTCGCTAGTGGTGAGTGCAATGTTGCGGGGTGGTGAATCAAGCTTTTGTGATTGCCCAGTCCCCTGCGTGAGTCTATTTCTGGAATTGATTGCCAGACCAGAAAATTCTTCTCTCTTTCCCCCCGGCCAGTCCACGATTGCCTTTTTGATACGATTGTCAGCTCCGAGGCCAAAGTGGAGCCATTTGCTGTTCTGAGCCAGAAAACCTTCGCCTGCCCGCAGCGTTTGAATCGATTTTAAATGGTTTGTGGCTGTGGAGGCTCCCGTTTCATTTTTTGGAGTTTCCAGTACCAACTCCACGCGCGCACCGATCGCATCGCGATTGGTTGTTGTTCCGTTGCCGACCAATCGTATTAGCGCAAAGGAATCCTTTTGGGGTATTTCATTGCGGAGGAAACGGAGCCGTGGTGCATTGCGGTTCGATGTCCACAGATCGAGATCACCGTCCTGATCCCAGTCAACAAGAGCCAGCGCTCGTGCGTCATCAGGAAAGTCGATTCCGCTCGCAGCCGAAATGTTGGCAAAACGCTTTCCGGCAGTCGGTGAATCTCCCGGATTGAGATAACAACAATTCCGTTCATGACCACTGAAGGATCGCCCCTCACGAAGCATCGTTGAAAATGCCGCAAAACGTTCTTGCTGTCGCTGCTCGGGTTGCGCATTCTCATCATCCAAACTGAGCGACACGACCTGTCGCCAAAAGAAGCTTCACAAATCTCCGGTCGAGTCGTCACCGGTGATGTAGCCATTGCCGATGAGAAGATCACTCCAGCCATCATTATTGATATCTGCAAATAGTGATCCCCAGGCCCATCGCCCCATCTCGACACCCGTGTTTGCACTCTGATCGCGGAAGCCCCCATTTTGGTCGTTATGCAATAGAGTGTTGCCTCGAGCAAATCGCTGGAGCCGCCGCCTTACATCGGGAGGGGCATTCTTCTTGAATTGAGGCTGGCTGCTGACCCGCTTACCAGCTGAGGACCACATGTTACTGACGTATACATCCATCCATCCATCTCGATCGTAATCCCCCCAGCTTACAGACATGCCACTGGCGGCATCTTCTGCTCCTGCTTGCTCAGCCACATCAAGAAAATGGCCATCATCATTTCGGTACAAATTATCGCGACCGTAATCGTTGGCAACGTACAAGTCCTGATCCCCATCGTTGTCGTAGTCATCCCATGATCCCATAAAACTGAATCTGGCATTGTTCATGTCGAGTCCCACTTGTTCCGTCACATCCATAAAGTCCCAGCGATCGTCTGCCACATCATTACGTAACAGGATGTTGGAACCCCCGAGATTGGAGTCGTGATAAACGAAGTTCTCGACACCGGTTGGTAACCCTCCCGCCTGCGAATGTTCGATGAAATGATCTGGAAAGTAGGCAGTAGTATAGAGATCCACATCGCCATCATTATCAAAATCGGATGCCGAAACGGACATCAAATCTTCACTTGTTGGCAGCATTGTCCGGACCTTAAATCGTTTGCCGGCCTCATTCTCTGCAATCAACAGACCCCCAATGTAGGCAACGACAAGATCTTGATCGCCATCGTTGTCCAAGTCGAGAAGCAGGGCACTGCGTGAGTCTTGGAGCCAGTCGACTCCCCACGCGCTGGAAACATCTTCGGCAGTCCCATCGTGATGTTGGAGAAAGAGTCGATTTGGCAGTCCCTGTTCCTGACAAACATACAAATCGTCTAGCCCATCTCCATTGACATCCCCCACAGCCAAACCGGGATTGCTCAGGTTGACAAAATAGCGCACATGAGGCATCCGCAAGAGCCAATGTTCGTAGCCCTGCAGAAATTGCTGACGGTAACAGGGGTTCCGCTCGAGTAGCGACTCGGTGCAATCAGCAAATAGAGTGCCGCCAGGAGCCTGCACGTGGACCTGCTCAAAATCAACAACCGCCAACGATGTGAGCAATGGATCTGCATCGGGCGTGTTGGTCCATTGCGCATCCCAGGTTGCATGTTGTTCCAGTGTTCCATTCTCCAGACGTCCTGAAATCTCAACATAATGTCGGGTGTTTACTTTCGATTCGGTGGCCCGCACCATAATGGTCTTAAACTTTATCCGAATTTTGCCTGCGTGCTCAAACGGCCGCGCAAGCTCTGCAATCGCCTCACTTAATCCGGAAGATCCGGAGTAGGTGCGTGATTTGGCGCCAGGTTTTTCAGCACCTCGCTGGCGTTGTACCGTGATGCTGGGGCCTTGGAAAACCAACTCAAGATCCTCGGGCAATAGCGAACTGCACAAAAAGTCATCGCTTGCCAAGGCATGGAGATCTTTAGGCAACGCGTTCTGACCCTTTGTCAGAAATTTGCCAATATGTTTGAGTTGGCTTTCAGCCCGGAGTGTGAAGGCTTCGGTATCCCATCCGTCTTGCGATGCATCATCGATGCGCCGCCACTTTTCTTGAATATTGTCTAGCAAGAGTGTGGCTGTTGGGGTTTCTGTGCTTGTGTTGAGGCCTTCTAAAGCCGACTTGTTCGGCTCTGTCTTTAGATCGGCAGATTTTTGTAAAGCGTTGTCGTGGGAGATAGATTGGTGCAGGTGTGAGCGCGCAAAGCGAGTAATAATGACCGCCGCGAAAAACAACGTGGCCAGAATCAATACAGCCCACAAATAGCGTCGCCGATGCACAGCACTGTCCCGCTCATAAAGAAACAACGATTACCACCTTAATTATAGTTCCGTAGGCTTCATCCAGGTAGGCGTCTGCCGAGCGCAGTGGGAGAGTGCCGGTCGGAATCAGATGGGATCGCACTGAGACTTGACATGCGATCGAGACTGAGAATGCGGTCCAGGACGATAGGGTAATCGTACACAGTTGCTTCAAAATAAATATAAACCAAGCGACCAGATACACGCAGAAACCACTAGCTGGAATTTCACAAGATATTTGCAGGGGGTCTATTCTGCAATAAATATGATGCTCGTATCTCGCTGCTTCAAGAAATTGTCAAGCTGTTTTGCCATGACTCTCCCCGGATGCGAGATAAGCAATTCCGGGCCTGTGGTCTGGTTACTCTCCGGTTGCGATGCCCATTGCCGATAAATGACTTTGGCTGCTTGATCCCGCTCGGCTTTCGGGGCCAGCGAATCGTACAGAGCGTTTTCGTATCCAGGAATGGTGCGTAGAGAGCGAGCTGCGATAAAACGGACTGCGTGATAGTTGTCCTGCAGAAGGAAGCCCAAAAAGGGTACAACCCAGTCCGTTGTCGAAGCCTTGTGTGCCTCCGACCAGCCAATGGTCCAGGCAGCAAGAGCGCGTTGGAGCGCGTTTCCTTTAAGAGCAGAGAGTATCGCATAGGAGATCGTGCGATCCTCTTCGGGTAATTCAGGAGACTCGATGCCATACCATTTGCTCAAATGATCGGCAGTCCAGCCGAGCGTCGTTTCGAGGTGGCACTGATTGCATCCATTCGGCCGGCCATATTCGAGAGTTGTTGCAACACTTGGGCTTTCGATCGTGTGGCTACGTGCGGCTTTCAGTAGACCATAGCTGGTGTAGGGCATATGACAGTTCATGCATTCACTCCCTCCCGAGTCAACGGCATGATGTGTGTGTGCAATCAACTTTTGTTCGTCTTTGTATTCATCATGGCACTGCGTACAAGCAAGATTTGATCGCATACCGGATTTGAGCGTATGGTGGGCCCACGATGCTAATTCTTCCGGATCGTCTGAACCCCGGTGCGATTCATGACAACTTGCACAACTTACAATCTCGCCTGCGCTGCCATCGTGGTTGTAACAGGGGCTTTTCAGTAAACCGTTGTATTCACGCCCGGCGATTCTGACGACTCCGTCACCCCAAAAGGTTGTGGTGTCGATCGAATCTTGAAAATCGCCAGTGGGTTGAAGGATGGTTTTACTTTCCGAAAGCTTTTCACCGGGACGATAGCGCCAGCCATGCTGTAGCCAGTCTTCTTTCGCATCTTCGTCATCTAAGGAAAGAACCGCATGACACTGGCCACACACCTCCGTAGACCTTTTTGCTCCCAGGTTGACAGGATTAACGATATGCTCGTTATCGCTGCCCTCTTCTTGCGCCACTGCAATATGTTGTTCCCCCGGTCCATGACAGGACTCGCAAGAGATCCCGAAGTCGGAAACCTGCGTCTGCATTTTCTGAGCATTCGTAACGAGCGGCTTAATATTTGTTGCGTGACATTGGCTGCACGAATGATTCCAGTTGCCAGCGGAGAACGACATATGTGTTTCGAGATGTGGCGGTAACAAAAATGCCGTTGCCACAGGGATCCAACGTTGTTCGGCAATCCGAAAGGAGAACGGAAACATCTGAATGACTCGTGAATCCCCCGTCGCGTACCAAAATGCCTGCACATGGTGAGATCCAGTCGTAAGGGCCACGCGGTTCTCTACGGTGGTTCCATTCGGAGCGGTAACCGTTGCCCACAATTCATCGTCGCGCCACTCGAGCGACCCATGCAGTCCCTCATAATTTAAATTGACCCCTTCAATCCGAGGAATCACCGTAGCGCGGCTTGCAATTTGAGTCATCGTGCTATGGTACGATTCCTCCCAACTGCGAAATTCTTCGTCGTGACACTCTTTGCACGAGAGGGAACCTGTATACCCTTCGGAATGATGGATGTCAGGACTGCCGGGCCAAGGAACCTCCCGCGAGGGCAATCCCTTCGCACGCACAGCAGCGCGCGTACGCCTAACCGGTCTTATCTCGGCTTTTGTGTTTGCTTTGACCGAGTTGGTCGCTAGTCGCTTTTCACGACTTAACTCTTGCTGCTGTCCTTGTTTTCCATGACGGACCTCTCGTTGCTTCTCATGAGGTGTGGCACTCCGGTCACAACCGCACGCGAGAACCACCATGACGGTGACAACGACGAAAAGCCGCATCATCATATCCTCACAACACAATTGTGCTAATCGCACTATAACGCGATTGGAATTTCCGACAAAGAAATGGATGCCTTCCAAAGCCTAGAAATGATTTGTCAATCACTCCTCTTTAATTTGTAGCTGCTGGTTGGACTCGAGAGGGCCTGCCACGATCTGTGTCTTTCCCGACGGCCATTGTATTTCAACACGCTTGACATTCTTTGCATCCCCCAGACCGAAGTAGAGTGGATATTGGCTTTGAGAAAGAAACCCCGATTTGCCGTCATAGTACTTGGTAAGTGTCTGCGAGTCGGTGGTTACCGTAACTTTAGCCCCCAATCCATCACGGTTTGATTTACTGCCAATGAGCTTGATCTTCAAATAATTTAGCGGCTTCTGCTCGGACAGGTTGCTTACTAAGACCATCGGTTCGGAATTGAAATCGTTGGTGACAATATCCAAGTCACCGTCGCCTTCAATGTCGAAGATTGCCGACGACCGGGACCCTAGGGCACCCCAGACCTCAAACTTTCCTTTACGAGATTTGCAATGTGGGTGTGATTGGTCTTCACCATCACAGTCAAGTTCAAACCAGGGGGTCGCACTGCGCCCATCTCGCCGTGGCTCTACACCAACAATGAATTCACTGTCCAGAAAGTTTTCGCCAAGATTGTTCAATAGCACCGAGTTCACCCCATATCGGAATGGGTAATTCATGCTTGAAGTAATGAAGACATCTTCGTAGCCATCTGCATTCAAGTCTCCAATACTCAGTCCCCAGGGCCAGTAATTTTCAGTATTCATAACATCGGAAACCTCAGTAAAAGTACCCTCCCCATTGTTTCGAAAGAGCGCATTTCCCCAAATGTGCTTCCCGTCGCTATCGAGATATCCGGCAGATTGATACTTGTAGGGATCTCGCAGTTTCTTTTTTTCGTAATCCGGCACCACTGTTTCGAACGATGCCGTATCCCACATGTCTACGTGCATGTCGGTGATCATGATATCCATTTTCCCGTCGTGGTTGTAATCAAACACGCCGATACCCATCGCCCCCCAGGGAGTTGCAGGGAAAATCTCACGACTCCTGCGGACAAAGCGTTTACCATTTTGGTTTTCGTAGTATTCGTCGTGGCCCTGCATATTTGGAACATATAAGTCAGGCCAGCCATCCTCGTTCAGGTCCAGTGCATGGGCATCCCCGGTCCAGCCATTGTCGGTCAGCCCGACGTCTTTTGAGACATCGACAAAGCGGTTGTTGCCTTGGTTTTCAAAGAGGATGCTCTGTTCGGATTTGCTGTTAAAAAGGTGGTTGCCGAACGAAGCCTTGTCTCCAACAAAGTAGCCTCCCCGACCGATGGTGTCGGTCGTGTAATCTCCGACGTTGGTCAAGAAAAGATCGATCAATCCGTCTCGGTTAAAATCAAAAAATGTGGCTCCGGACGAATGCCCTGTGTGGCCGAGTCCGGACTCCTCAGTGACGTCACGGAATTTGCCGGTCCCGTCATTTTCAAAGAAGAGGTTTCCACCACGGACGCTAGTGACGTAGAGATCGGGATCGCCATCATTATCGGTATCTGCAAACGACGCCGACACACCGATCCGGTCTCCCATGGCAACACCAGATTTTTCGGTCCAGTCTTCGAATTGGCCATTTCCAAGGTTCCGCCAAAGTTGGTTCTCGCCCAACTGGGTTGTAAAATAAATATCGAGTAGCCCATCCTGATCGACATCGGCAATTGCCATCCCGTTGCCGTGGTCGTAGTGGACCGCTTTCTTTGCTTTTCCGGTATCGTCGACAATCTTATGGACAAACGTAATACCGCTCTCCGGCAACTGATCAGTAAACTGAAAATCGTGAAAGACCTTGAACTGTGGCAAGGTTGCCAGTTGTTCTTCCTTGCGATCCTTGATCCAGGGAGGATCCAGAATCTCTGCTGTTGGCATCGGCAACTTTACCCGTGTACCCGCAATCTGCGTTTGGGGCATTTTGGGAACGGGTGCTTCATCGCGACATGCTGAAAGCCAGATGCAGGAGCAAAGAAGAAGGAAAGCTGCCCATGTAGAAAACGGTCTCATCGAGTGTTGTGCCATGCCGCGTGGGGACTCCAAAAAACATAAAAAAATGAGGAAGAGCGTTCACGGAACAGAGATTAAACGAGTATACACTGCCAATGATATTGAGTAAACCAATCTGAATAACCAGCACCGCTAGGCGAGAGGTGTCCATCGATTGAGTGCATTGAACAGACAGTTATGGTAGGATGGCAGCATGTTGGCTGTTGCGGTCTTTTACCCACGCTTTGGGACTCCGTTGTTTCATGAACGATGGCGACAAACCCGTTGATCGTACTCGACGTGTTCTCGTTGGATTGTGCCTTCTCGCCGCTATCGCGTTGATCATCGCTTTTACAATCCGTCCGCAACCTTCTGCCTCTCCGAATCACAAGGAACAGGCAATCGTCATGCAGCAGGTCCGTGCAGATGGCCGTCCTATCGTGAAGTCAGAAGATGGTTATGTGGGCTCGGACTCGTGTCGAGAATGTCATGAACACTATTACGACACTTGGTACGACTCTTACCACCGCACGATGACGCAGGTGGCAAGCAGGCAGACCAGTGCGGCGTCTTTTGACGACGTTGAGATTGAGTTCGCGGATCCAGCGACGAAAAAAGTGACTCTAAGAGACGATGACGATGGCCTCTGGTTTGAAATGGAAGTGAAAAATGCAGTCGGCAAGACTGAAATAGTCCGGCACCCTATCGTTCTCATGACTGGATCACACCATGCTCAAGGTTATTGGTATCCGTCGGGGCAGGGCCGTGCATTGAGACGAGCACCGTTCACCTACCGCATTGAACAGGGTCGCTGGATAACACATGGAGCGACTTTCTTGCGCCCGCCGGGTACCGACCCCAATCCTCCCGATATTGTCGGCATTTGGAACCAGATGTGCGACCGTTGCCATACAACGAGACCACGGCCTCGCGTCGAAGACGATGGTAGTTTTGACACACATGTAGCCGACTTTGGCATCTCGTGCGAAGCGTGCCACGGACCTGGAGAACAGCACATTGAGAATGTGGGACTTGAATCGGACGACCTGGCAATTGTCCAACCGGAAAAACTATCTGCGTCACGCGGTTCGGAGGTGTGTGGACAATGCCATGCTGCAGTCGGGTTCAAGAGTGATGAGGACCATGCGAAGTGGTTGCATGAGGGTTTTTCATACCATCCCGGTGATGAACTTGCAGAGCACCTGCACG
>Ga0315338_1001479_pt1 | contig 29196 bp, 18 predicted proteins | sample ASW8metaG_FD_204518 | JGI IMG/M metagenome (GOLD analysis project Ga0315338, IMG submission 204518) | Ammonia-oxidizing marine archaeal communities from Monterey Bay, California, United States - ASW #8 | ecosystem: Environmental > Aquatic > Marine > Coastal | place: USA: California | collected... | reverse complement strand
ATTCTGGGCACAGTGACCATTGAGTTGCAGATGGAACAGGCATTACTAACTGTAGAAAGCCCTGTAAACACAGGAAAAATATGGTGGGCGCGGCTGGATTTGAACCAGCGACCCCTGCCGTGTGAAGGCAGTGCTCTCCTCACCAACAGTCTTAAAACCCTTTAAATAACAGGCTCCGACTCCACGCAAACGGACCTGAAGAGACTGGAGAGGACTGGAATGGACCCAGTTTCAGCACATATTCAGCACACCAACTTGGGGGTACCCACCCCTTTGTAGAAAAGAACAAATTCGAATATCCACTCCACGCAGTGGTGGCTAGTTTTTGATTGACCATTTCGCAAGGTCAAAGTCTCTTATTTCGCTTGTAACTGGCGTTTTCTGTGGGTTTCGTGGGTTACTTTTTGGTTCGAAGAATAAAGTTCGCCCCCACTCTCACACTATTTAACCTTGGGAAAGTAAAGGACTAAGATAGCGATATGAAATCCCTTCCCAAGGTTCTTCTCGCCATCTTCCTATTGGCAATAACTTTTGTTGCAATCGCGGATCAACGTTACGCACTAGTAGTTGGAATAAGCGATTACGAGGAGTCTCCTTTGAAAAACCCAACCAATGATGCGGCAGACATGGCTACCGTGTTAACGGAAGTGGGTTTTTCGGTTCAACATCTCAATAATGTTTCTCGCAAGGACTTCCGGAGAGCCATTCGAGAGTTTAGCGATAAGTTATCCGAGGAAGATACCGGACTTTTCTATTTCTCTGGACACGGTGTCCAAGTGAAGGGTCAGAATTATCTTATACCGGTTGGAGCTGATATTGAGGGGGCGTTCGAAGTCGAAGATGAGGCAGTGTCAGTTAGATCCATATTGGGAGCGATGGAAGAGTCTGGAAGTAGACTTAACGTAGTTATTTTAGATGCGTGTCGTAACAATCCCTTTCGTAGTTTCCGTGGATTTTCGCAAGGGCTAGCTATTGTCCATGCCCCTCAAGGAACATTAGTGGCATTTTCAACTTCTCCAGGAGGCTTTGCTAGTGATGGGTCAGGTCGCAACAGCCCTTACACAAAGCATTTGGTCCGAATGATCCGAGGATCGGGTCTTGCTGTTGAGCAGCTCTTTAAAAAGGTACGAATAGCGGTTGTAGAAGAGACGCGCGGAGAGCAGGTTCCGTGGGAGGAGTCATCGCTAATGAGTGACTTTTTCTTTTCTGAACCCTCGAATTCGATATTAGATGAAAAGCTAGTTGACAAACTCAGTCAAGATGAAAAACAGTTCCTCATGGCTGTTTCGAAAATGTACAAAGGGCATTTATCTCTTGTAGGAGAGCAAGGTAAGCACCCAGTCACGACAGAAATCGTATTTAACGAGGGCGCTGCGTACGGCCTGTATTCCATGTTTTATGAAAACATGCCGGAGCAAACGGGATCGCTGCGACTCAAGGAAGTAAATATAGCCACTAGAGAGTTATTGTGGGAATGGGTCGACACTTACGGGCTAGGGCAGACAAGATTTTTGTTCGATAAGAGTTTGGAGTCATTTGAAGGATCCTATGGTTCTGACGCAAAGTTTGATGGTGATGGAACTTGGACAGGAAAGTGGGACGAAGCGAATGTAGTAACGTTACATATATATGGCGGTACCTATGTTGGGGAGGTCAAAAACCGTGAGCCACATGGTCGGGGCACTCTTTCAATGGGTGAATCAATCACGTATGTCGGCGACTGGAGGGATGGACATATCATCTATGGCACTCATACGATGGAAGATGGCGACATATATTCTGGAGCCTTTAAAGAAGGATATTATGAAGGCGCAGGAAAATATACCTATCCCGACGGAACCACTTATGTAGGGCAGTTCGAGAAAGATCAATTTTATGGGCAAGGAACATATACCTATGACGATGGGAGGGTGTATGTTGGAACATTCAAGGCCAATATGTTCGAGGGAGAAGGAGTGCTAAGTCTTGTTGATGGGTCGAAGTTAATAGGGGAATTTAAAGACGATGAATTATGGAATGGTTCAGAGATCGACGAGAATGGGAATGTAACTGCGACCTATTCAGAAGGTGTTGCGGAAGCACAATGAAAGTATTAGTCAGGTGTTGGCAGTAACTAACCTAATCTAGCCACTAAAGATTCTAGTTTAAAGAGAGTGCTACGTAAGTTCACTTTACTTTTGGCACTTGCAGTGGGGCTTCCTATTTCCTTAGCTCAAGGGCAAGTACAGCAGCTCAATATGGCGTTGAGTTTGTTTCAAGAAGGGCTTTTCGAAGAAGCCATTGCTTTTACCGAAGATGCAATCGAATTATTTCAAGAGCAGGAAAACTTTGATGGGGAAGCTCATGGACTAAGATTTCTTGCAATGATTCAGTCCGCGCAAGGTAGCTATGACGACGCTCAATCTAATTACTTGCTCGCATTGAATATGATGGAGCACATATATGGAAGCAAAAGTCAGCAAGTCGCAATAATAGTTTTCCAGCTTGCAGATTTATCTCATAACCAAGGATATTTCGGTGAGGCGATTAGGCTTTATGAGGAGGCGATACCACTATATGCCAGGAATCTAGGCTCAGATCATCCTGACGTGGCGCTGGCAATTAATGGCTTGGCCGAGGTCTATATTTCACAAGCTAGAGATAACGAAGCATTACCACTAATCGAACAAGCGTTAGAAATTAGCGAAAGTGCACTCGGGCCGAACGATCTAGACGTAGGAGTAATCCTCTTGAATCAGGCATCTATCTATTATCGAAAAGGAGACTTTACACGGGCTATCAAAATTTTTAAGCGTTCCCTCAACATTCACGAAAACGCTATAGGGGAACCGCACCCTAGGATTGGACGAATTTTGAATGATTTGTCGAATGCATACAGGGACCTGGGAGACCTAAACAGAGCGCTTTCACTTCTACAAAGCTCGCTAACCATTTACCAAAATATATACGGCTCTGATCATCCGTACATACCACCCATACTCCACAATCTCGCCTCGATCTACAGACAAAAAGGGTTCTATGAAGATGCCGAGCATCTCATTAAAAGAGCACTGGCCATGAACGAGAAGCTCCTGGGGCCGGATCATCCCGGCACAGCGATGACCCTAAGAGAACTAGCAAAATTATTCCATCAGGCTATGGCCTACACTGAATCAGAACAAACATTCTTTCGGGCTCTAAAAATTCAGGAAGCGACCGTCGGCCCAGAGCACCCAGATGTAGCTGTAACTTTAGGAATGTTGAGTGAGCTATATCGGGAATTAGGGCGATATAGTGATGCTGAGGCGGTAAACAGGCGATCACTCACAATTTTGCAAAAGGTATACGGCAATGATCATCCCTATTTCGGCGTTGCCCTTAACGAATTAGCAGCGATTTTTGTCGCGCAAGGTCAATTCGATGATGCAGAGCCACTCATGAAACGAGCGTTGCAAATCATTGAACAGAGTTCAACGGATCATTCGGATTACGCAGCAGCTTTGAAAAATCTAGGACTACTGTATCGGTATCAGGGCCGATATTTAGATTCATCACGAACCCTTGAGACTGCACTTCATCTCGTCGAAGAGAGGCATGATGGAAACAATCCGCAGCTTAGAGCTACCCTTATTGCTCTAGGTGATGCCTATCTAGCCAATGAGCAGTTTGAAGATGCTGAAAGGATGTTTAAACGATCTCTAGTAATAGCTGAAGCGGTGGATGGGCCAGAGCATTTGAATGTAGCTCTTGCTCTGAGCTTTCTGGCAACGACCTACGGCCCACAAGGTCGATGGACAGAAGCGGCATCAGTTCTTGAGCGTGTCCTTGCGATTAGATCCACGAACCACGATCCACAACACCCCGATATTGCAACCACCTATTCCGCAATTGCAATCGTCCATATGTCAATGGGCGAATATTCCCTGGCATTGAAACATTTGCGGCATTCCACCTCGATTCTACGTAGTCGCTTTATAAGTGAAGACATCAAAGAAACCCAGGGCTTGTTGGGAGAACAGCGGACTGCCAGCTGGACATTCCTACTACACGCTCACCTAGCTCTATTGTTAAATGACCCAATGAAGCGAACAGAACTGACATCAGAAGCACTTGAGGTAATCCAACTCTCTCGGACCTCCGGTGCGGCGGGTGCGTTATCACGGATGGCCGCACGCTTTGCATCGGGTGATGATGAGATGGCGCAACTGATCCGCCGGCGTCAGGATGCCGTCATATTGCTAGAAGGACTGAATCGAAAACTCAACTCTGTGCTGAGCGACACGGCTAAATCGTCAAATAGGACCGAAGCAGATCGAATTCTAGATCGAATCAAACTGACAACATCGGCTCTTAATAAACTTGATCAATTAATTACATCTAGATTCCCGGTGTATGCTGATTTGACAAGCCGTGAGCCGTTGAGTTCGGATATGACACAAGATCTTTTAGGGAATAACGAGGCACTTATTACGACCTTACGTTCTCCAGTACTGAGCGAAGTAACCAATACAGAATATACCCACGTTTTTGTCGTTCGTTCCGATGAGTCGACGGCGTATACGGTTGAGTTGGGTGTATCTGAGATTGAACAGATGGTCAGTCAGCTTCGATCTGGCATTGATCCCGCGACGGGACGGATTAAGGCGTTTGATGTTGGGCTGGCCCATGAACTGTATCGAAGATTGTTGTCACCAGCAGAATCGATGCTGGTCGGGGTTGATCATCTGTTTGTAGTGCCTGAGGGGCCTCTTGAGAGTTTGCCGTTTCATCTGTTAGTCACCGAAGACCCCGGTGAAGTGTCGTTACCAGGTCTTAAGGGTTCTGGTCAGAGAGGGTTTACCGTTGCATCGGATACGACGCAGGTAACCACCGATACAGATTTGGGTTATCAGGATATCGCCTGGCTGGCGAAGAGGTATGCGATTACCACGTTACCTTCGATTGCTTCCTTACGAGCCCTTCGGGTATTTGCCAAGAGAGCTGAAGCTACCGAACCCTTTATCGGTTTTGGCGATCCAGTACTGGGCGGTCAATCGGGGGATTCCAAGGGTCTTCAAGTGGCGTCCTTTTTCAGAGGAGCAGTGGCTAATGTGGATGAAGTCCGGCAATTGTCTTCATTACCAGAGACGGAGACTGAGTTACGAGCGATGGCTCAGTATCTGGGGGCCAATGATGATGCTATTTATCTACGGGAAAGAGCCACTGAATCTCAGGTGAAGTCGGTGATCCTGAACCAGAGCAAGGTGGTGGCTTTTTCTACTCATGGACTGGTTTCGGGGGAGCTTAAGGGTCTTGCAGAACCGGCCCTGGTCCTCACTCCGCCAGAGACTGGAACCGAACACGATGATGGTCTGCTCACTGCCAGTGAGGTTGCTCAGTTAAAGCTGGATGCCGACTGGGTAATCTTGAGTGCATGTAATACGGCAGCCGGCGACAAGCCTGGTGCCACTGGTTTATCCGGCCTCGCCAAGGCTTTCTTTTATGCTGGAGCCAGGGCGTTGTTGGTCTCTCACTGGCCGGTGGAAAGCAATGCTGCCACAGCGCTGACCACCAACATGTTCCAGGCCATCAAACAAAATCCAATGATTGGAAGAGCCGAGGCCTTACGCCAGTCCATGATGACGCTAGCTAGCAACCCTAAAACCGCACATCCTTTCTTCTGGGCTCCTTTCGTCGTCGTGGGGGAGGGGGGGAATTAATTATGTATGTGTGTGATAGACCCTAACCTGAAAAAGGTCCGTAATAGTCTTTCGTCCCGTTTGAATCCAGATCATAGGCTTCGAGATCCATTTTTCCATCTTCGTCGATATCGTAAAGCCAGTGTAACCCTGTCGACGTCTGAAAAACGTACCCGTCCCATACTCGGTTCTCATTAAGATCTAAAGCCCAGTGATCGATTTTTCCGTCTTCGTTTTTATCTACTATGCAAATATCGGGTCTACCGTTTTTGTCAGTATCAAAACAAAATAGATCGGCAACTCCATTTTGGTCGCGATCATACGATTCGTCGGACAAACCTGGGTTGGATAACGACAGAAATGCATCCTTCGGTGACCCTTGCTTTCGCGTACCTATCAATTCTTTTACATGGTTTACAGAAATTGAAAGATTGTGACCACTATGGGACATGCCATAGGTATTGATGCCCATCAGTTGACCCCGGTCATCGAACAGTGGACCTCCTGAGCTACCACTACTAATCGGAGTTTGACTTTGAATGACGTCGGCAACTCGACCTTCTTCCCAGACATAGCGAGGTCTAATGTGAGAGACATATCCCTTGGTGTATGTCCACAATAGACCCTCTGGATGACCTATCGCATGCACAGTCATTCCCTTTTCAAGAGCTCCTGGGTCGCCTAATGGAAAGGCAGATAGAGATTCTGGAATGTTTCTCAGCCTTATTAGCGCCAGATCATGTTCTGTTACTGTTGTTTCAACATCCCCCATATAGACTCGTTGATCACGAAGAGAGTTGTCGTCTATAACTTGAAAAATTACGCCGACCTCGTCGAATCCTTCAACGACATGTTGATTAGTCACTATTAGTCCATTTTGTTTATCTACTACCACACCCGAACCGAATCCGCCGGACGTATAAATATAGACAACGGCTTTTTCGCTTCGCGCAATCGCATGTGAAGCTATTCCCCGGACGGATGCTTGCGACCCGATTGGTAGTTGCTTGAGAACGGTCGCATGATGGGTAGGTGGTATCTCAGCCTTACTAGGTATTTGATCAATCTCGTCCGGTAGCTGAGTCAGAGCTAGTTGTTGAGATCGAGGGGGTAGTAATAGCTTTTCGGTTCGGGCATCAACGGTATGCTCTATGGTTTTCCATCTGACTGTAAGATCTTTTGTCGTGAGTCTTGCTTTGATTTCCAGAGGACCATCATTCGCCAGTAACAGACCGATCTGACTGAGGTCGGTCAACGGTGTTTCACTGGAGATTAGATAAATCGTCTCAAGACCAGAGTTTTGGTCAAGAGTAAGCCAGCTATCGGGAATAAGCTGTACTTCGCCGACGGCCATCTCGATACTAGGTAGGTTATTCGAGGCAATAGAAATCAGATTAAAAACCTGGCCTTCTACGTCTTTCCAAAATACAGCAGTGTGGCAATGTGCTTGACTCGTCAATCTGAATTTGACGTCAGAACCTGCACCCAATACGCCCGTGTCATTAAAAGCAACTTGTTCGGTTGGATCTTTAACAACGACTTCGAAATTGGCATCACAGCCAATAGCGGTGTGATTCATAAAGAAAAGTAGACACCCTGTAAGGATCGCAGATGATTTGATCAAGCGAGTCATGTCACTAGTTTCATGGGTTCTGAATCGATCCGCAAAGCAGTGATGTCAACAACAATTCTGCATCTGGGTTGTTGGATGACAAATTGCCGATCAGCTGCCGTGCTTCGAAGCGATAATCCAAGGGAGCCTTATCGCTCACACTCAAAGTCCTGACACCGACATTTCCTAGGGAGTCACCAATCGACAAACGATAGTCGCCGGCTCCAAGAGTTATTGATTGAATCGAAATTTGAAAAATCTGATGTTGCTGGCTCGACGGTGGGTCAGACAAATTGTCGTTACATGGAATGTAATTACTGTCATGTATGTCGGAAGCTGCAAATATCGTTTTATTACTCAACAGGGATGTCAGCTGGATAGAAAACGGAGGGATACCGTAGACCCACTCAAACTTGAGGCTTTGTGCTCCCGGCTTGATGAATGTGACATCTCCTAGATGGGTGAGAAGAATATTTGGTGGTAATGCTCTATAGGAAGCACTGCGCGTTGTTGCTGTGACTGTTTCGACAGGTTCTTCTGATTTGAGATCACTAATGAAGCTTTTCATCCAGCTTAGAACATTGCTGCTAACTGAGATGGGTTTTGAACTCCTGACAATGGCATAAGGGCTATTGTCTTTATCCACCAAGATGATTTCTCTATGCCCCAATCGAAGTACAACGAGATGTTCTTCTGAGTCAACGACAATTCTGTCACCAACCTGAATCTGTGTGAAAATGGATACCGAAAGTTCTTGGTTATTTCTTTCGATACGATATCCGTCGGGAGGTCCTTTGACTTGTTCCACATAGCCGACAATCTGTTCTCCACTCGAAGCACTAGATACGGGCGAGAAAAGAAAGTGCATGCCAACAATAATGCTAATCCACACAACACCACGCAGCATTTTAGGTAGACTGTGGTGCATCAGCTGTGTCCACCAATTAAAGTGCGCTCCCAGCGCGTCACGGTCTCGTGAATCTGGACACCTAGGAGGGGTAGTGCGAAATCCAGCCACAAGCCATATTTGAAGAAGCTAAATGTCAGTGGTAAGAGGAGAACAAGCGTTACCAGACCGGAAATTAGCTTGGCCGTAAAGGTCTCCGTTAAAGCAAAGATGACACTCGCGATTAAGATCAGCACCAATTCAAGCCCGTAGAGCAACCAAGGTGACGGGCGCTCCATCTGGCCATACTGCAGTAACGAATGCATGGCATTAATTAAGATCATGGCACCTGGCATCATACCGATTGGTGTGAGGTAAGTATCGCGGTTTTCAGCGAAAGAGCCTCCGATAACAACAATTCGATTTTTCAAAATAGACGGATCAAAAGTCGAACCACTTCCCGTGATTACGCCAGCGGATAGATGGGTCACCAGGGGGACCGCCTGACCTTGGTGAATCACAGAGTCAACTTGATTTGGGTCAACGGCATCGTTTGTCCAAGGTATCTTGTAAATAATGCGATCGTTAATACGACCACCGACTAAGTTTAATTGTCGAGCGCCGAGTGCAATGGATTTTGAGGGCAGTTCCTTTTTTGTCGTACAGCTATCAGGTCGGTATTGACTTAGTACGTTGTAGAGCGTGGAAAGATCGCTGTTTCCCGCATAGATTCTGGCTGCAGCGACCAGTTGGACCGAAGGTATGACGTTTCCAAGGCCATCATTGCACGTTCTTTCAAATAGACGCCAGTGACGAATGGTATGGTCATAAAGACTTCGTTCGAATAATGGAGAAGCGCTGTGGAAGTTGTTGTTTGCAGATAGAATCGAACCTAGAGGAGAGTCTTTAAGCTCTAAATATTTAGCGTCGGAATTAAGACTGGCCCGAAACCCTCTAACAAATAGTACGGTTGATTCTCCAGGGCTTGAATCGTCTTGATTCACATTAGACCAATTGGAAAGTAAACCCATCAGGCCAGACGTTTTCAGAGCTTCACCGATGTTCGACGCTTCACGCTCGCTGGTATCAATGTCGACCACCGTCAAGAGAGGCGAGCCCGATCGTACAAACCTTAGGATGTCGGTCAATTTGTCTTTAGGAGTCGTCGCAGGTTCACCCCAGTACCGATAGGTTTTCTCATCGATGTCGATAAAAACGAAGGGTGTGGTTTGTTCTTCTGAAGAAATGATTCCTTGAGTCCACTGAATCATGAAATCCATCGCTGAATTTTCTATACGAGAAATAATGGAAGAACCGTGCCAAATGTGTAGAGCCACGGCGATCAACATGCCGATAACGATGTTAGTCAGCACGCGTTTTATCGAAAGTTTCGGTCGTAATTTAGCTAGAAACACAGGAATGGTGAATGTGGTGTAGGAGCGCTGGTCTTATAGGGTCGAATAAGGTTAAATCATTCAAAACCATAACACATAAACGGTTTATCTCGATATAAACCTTGGGTCAGTCTACAAACGCTAAGGAGCTACAACCATAAGACTGTAAAGAACGATTACAAGAGAGGATCGGAGGATATGAGGGATGTTGAATCAACAATTGACGGACAGTCGATATAGGGGTGACTACGAACTCTTAGAGGAACTTCGATCTGACGAGACGGTTGCTAAACAGCTGAGCAAGATCAATGTTGATCAGCACCGCAATATGATCCGTGCTCAACTGCTGTCTTCTGCAGTGCGTGTCGAGGCAAATCTTTTACCCAATATCACGCAAGCCTTCGATGGTCTCAAAAGCCGAGCCGGTATTGATGAACCCATGGAGGCTTATGTGTATGAAGAGTCTGCGATCAATGCATTTGTTGCCAGAGGCCGCACACATACCTTAGTCGGTCTCAGTAGTGGTGCGGTTATGAAACTGTCAGAAGGTGAACTCGAATTTGTAATTGGACATGAGTTGGGACATTCCATATTTGAGCACCTTGATGTCCATGCCGGGCATATTTTGGAATCTGGTTCGCTCAGTGCCCGGCAGCGTATGCAGATACTTGCCTGGCAACGCTCTGCAGAGATATCTGCAGATCGATCCGGGTTGATCTGCTGTGGATCGATAGATACTGCGGCGACAGCGTTATTCAAATCACTGTCAGGTCTTAGCGGCGAAATCAGTATCAGCCCTGCAAGTTTGGCGGGGCAGTGGGACCAGCTCGTTGATGAGGTCATCAGCGGTGCAGACGGTGATCAGTGGCAGTTGACACACCCGTTTCCGCCACTCCGAATGAAAGCAATGATCGCATTCTGGGAGTCAGACCTTTCTGATAGCACGGCTGCTACGCCCGGATCATCGGATGCAGCTGTCGACAGGCTCCTGGCCATGATGGATCCATTAGCGCGGGAAGACCCGAATTCTAGTGATCCTGTCCTGGAGAATTTCTTCTTATGGGGTGGGTTGTATTTGGCGGTTGCCAATGGTGAGTTCCAGCAGGATGAACGTAGTGAACTTAAGAGTATTACCTCTGCAGGGAGACTCGATCGCGTTCTTGCAGATGGCGTGCCTACCCCTGAATATTGTCTAGATCAATTTACTCAATGTTACGAAGGCTGGACCCGAAAACTTACGGCTATCGAAATGCACCGCATTGTTCAAGGGCTGTTGCAGATTGCCTTTGCGGACGGTGATATCGATGATTCGGAGTCCGAAGCATTCAAGGCTGTCGGAAAGGTATTCCGGATAACCGAACATGCCTGCGAGTCTCTGATCGCAAAATATAACGATACAGGAGGAGTGTCATGAGCATTCGAGAACAACTGGATGTACTCGAAAAAGTTGAAGCAGTTGCTGCTTTAGCTGGACTCGACGGCGAGATTGACGAAGAGCGAATGGCCTTTGTGTGGTATTGCCAGATCGACGAGTCACGAAGTCAGGTTGTTTATGTTCGGCCTGCTGGACAAACGGTTAGCGAAGAGGATGTCATCACTATTTTCTCGCCCTGTTTGTCAGTCAAGAAGGGAATGTTGTCCGGGATTTCGAAGGACCAGGCGTTGGATTTGTTGAAGCAAAACGAAGAAGCGTTGTTTGGTCGTTTTGGGATCTGGAGCTTTGAGGGTAGCGATATGATAGTTGTCAGTGTCGATCACATTTTGTCGTCACTTGATCCAAGCGAGTTTGAAATGCACATGATCTATGTGGCTATGATGGCCGACAAGTATGAAGAGAAGCATTCAAAAGAGGACGACTTCTGATGTAAGCCAATTCGTTTGTGATGATTCTTATCGTGGGATTTGCTAAAAAAATGGCGCTACTCCATAAGTTGTCCCTGAGCATCCTCTTGCTGATTTTCGCTTCCGTAAGTTGGGCGCAGTCACCTGAGTTACAAGCTCTTTATGAGCAGTTCGATCGGTTTGCTGAGGCCAAGGACTATGAACAAGGGATCTACACTCTCGAGGAAAGGCTTGTACTTGAAGAATCTGAATATGGTGTAGATAGCCCCCAGTACGTCAATAGTCTCTGTACATTGGGTTTCTTCTATTCGTTAAATCATCAGTTTGAGAATGCGCTTCACATACTTAAAAAATGCCTAGCTACCCAAGAAAGGCTACTCGGTCCTGAGCATGTTGATGTTGCATATACATTCCTTTTTCTTGCCTCCTCATATTTTCAGTTATCCCTGTATAAAGAATCTGAATCGAGCTACCAGCGGGCCCTCGTTATTATGGAAAAAGAGCTCGGCGCAGAACATCGTGGGACCGCGATTACGCTCAACAACCTGGCACTTTTGTATCAACGTCAAGCCCGCTATACCGAGGCTGAACCGCTTTACCAACGGGCCCTCGCGATCATTGAGAAAGTACTCGGCCCCGAGCATCCTGAAGTGGCGACCTCGCTCAATAATCTGGCGTTCCTGTATGACGATCAAGGTCGTTATAGCGAGGCTGAACCGCTTTACCAACGCGCCCTCTCGATCGTTGAGGAAGTATTTGGTTCGGAGCATCCAAAAGTGGGGAGCATGCTCACCAACCTCGCGGCGCTGTATAACGATCAAGCGCGCTATATCGAAGCCGAGGTGCTTTACCAACGCGCCCTCGTGATCTATGAGAAAGAGTTTGGTTTCGACCACCCTGTTGTGGCGGCCACGCTCAGCAACCTGGGTCTCCTGTATTCCCATCAAGCCCGTTATTCCGAAGCTGAATCATTTTACCAACGCGCCCTTGCGATCGATGAGAAACTGCTCGGTCCTGCGCATCCTGACATCGCGATTACGCTCAACAACCTGGCACTTTTGTATCTGGATCAAGCCCGCTATCTTGAAGCTGAGGTGCTTTACCAGCGTGCCCTTACTATCAATGAGAAAGCCCTCGGTCCCGAGCATCCTGATGTAGGCAACGTGCTCAGCAACTTAGCAATTCTGTATGACGATCAAGGTCGTCATAACGAGGCTGAACCGCTTTACCAACGGGCCCTCACGATCATTGAGAAAGTACTTGGCCCCGAGCACCCTGATATGGCGACCACGCTCAGCAACCTCGCAACGCTGTATCTCGCCCAAGCTCGCTATACCAACGCTGAACCGCTTTACCAACGCGCCCTCGCCATCAACGAGAAAGTACTCGGTCCCCAGCATCCTGAGATCGCAATTACGCTCAGCAACCTTGCAGCGCTGTATGCCGCTCAAGCCCGCTATAGCGAGGCTGAACCACTTTACCAACGGGCCCTCGCGATCATTGAGAAAGTACTCGGTCCCGAGCAGCCAAAATTGGCCACCATGCTCAGCAACTTGGCATTTCTATATCAAGATCAAGGCCGCCTTACTAATGCGATTGAGTCGATAAGACGAACAACCTCTATCCACCGCGGTCGATTTACACACAAGGATGTTGGGGAGACAAAGGGTCTGTTGGGAGAGCAAAAAAAAGTGCATAGATCTTTTGAATTCCATATTGACCTTGCCTTACACCCGTCTCAGGAAGGTAATCGCAGTAAGTTAGAGGCTGAAGCCTTTGAGGTCATGCAGCTGGGTCGGACCTCCAGTGCGGCAGGTGCACTGTCTAGAATGGCCGCTCGCTTTGCTTCGAGTGATGATGAGATGGCTCGGCTTATCCGCGAACAGCAGGACAGTCTGGCCGATTACGATAAGCTTGATGCCCAACTGATCAATGCATTGGGAGCATCAACAGAAACCCGAGGTAGCGAGACCATCAATCAGCTTCGGGAATCTCTGAAGTCTCTCGAATCAAAGATTGAAGGCTTGAATCAAACCATTCAGGAGGCATTTCCTGAGTATGGTGAGCTTACAAGCCGTGAGCCGCTCAGTTTAAAGCCGACTCAGGAGTTACTGGGTCGGGATGAGGTCCTTTTGGCCATGACACGATCATGGAAAGGAGACCAGACCCACGTTTTTGTCGTTCGTTCCGATGAGTCGACGGCGTATACGGTTGAGTTGGGTGTATCTGAGATTGAACAGATGGTCAGTCAGCTTCGATCTGGCATTGATCCCGCGACGGGACGGATTAAGGCGTTTGATGTTGGGCTGGCCCATGAACTGTATCGAAGATTGTTGTCACCAGCAGAATCGATGCTGGTCGGGGTTGATCATCTGTTTGTAGTGCCTGAGGGGCCTCTTGAGAGTTTGCCGTTTCATCTGTTAGTCACCGAAGACCCCGGTGAAGTGTCGTTACCAGGTCTTAAGGGTTCTGGTCAGAGAGGGTTTACCGTTGCATCGGATACGACGCAGGTAACCACCGATACAGATTTGGGTTATCAGGATATCGCCTGGCTGGCGAAGAGGTATGCGATTACCACGTTACCTTCGATTGCTTCCTTACGAGCCCTTCGGGTATTTGCCAAGAGAGCTGAAGCTACCGAACCCTTTATCGGTTTTGGCGATCCAGTACTGGGCGGTCAATCGGGGGATTCCAAGGGTCTTCAAGTGGCGTCCTTTTTCAGAGGAGCAGTGGCTAATGTGGATGAAGTCCGGCAATTGTCTTCATTACCAGAGACGGAGACTGAGTTACGAGCGATGGCTCAGTATCTGGGGGCCAATGATGATGCTATTTATCTACGGGAAAGAGCCACTGAATCTCAGGTGAAGTCGGTGATCCTGAACCAGAGCAAGGTGGTGGCTTTTTCTACTCATGGACTGGTTTCGGGGGAGCTTAAGGGTCTTGCAGAACCGGCCCTGGTCCTCACTCCGCCAGAGACTGGAACCGAACACGATGATGGTCTGCTCACTGCCAGTGAGGTTGCTCAGTTAAAGCTGGATGCCGACTGGGTAATCTTGAGTGCATGTAATACGGCAGCCGGCGACAAGCCTGGTGCCACTGGTTTATCCGGCCTCGCCAAGGCTTTCTTTTATGCTGGAGCCAGGGCGTTGTTGGTCTCTCACTGGCCGGTGGAAAGCAATGCTGCCACAGCGCTGACCACCAACATGTTCCAGGCCATCAAACAAAATCCAATGATTGGAAGAGCCGAGGCCTTACGCCAGTCCATGATGACGCTAGCTAGCAACCCTAAAACCGCACATCCTTTCTTCTGGGCTCCTTTCGTCGTCGTGGGGGAGGGGGGCTAGATGTCAAATATAAAGGAAATGCTTGATGAATTTATGATTCAAGCAGGTGCCGATAATCTAAGAACAAGCCATTATCAAAAAGAATACTCAGACCTAAGAGTCATAAATTATTTGTCGACAAAAGAGATAGCGAATGATTCTGGAGACTAGGATTATGAGGCGCTTATTTTTCTTGGCAGTACCATGGTTAGTTGGAGCATTGTTACTGGGGCAATACGGAGTTGTAGTTGCCCAGTCTATCAACGAGGCGCCAGTTACAAGAGAGACCATTCAATCTCTGGTGCTGGATTTCAATCTCCAACAGACTTTAGAAACATTAGATGGATGTTCAGAGCGCGTAGATTGTAAGAGCTATTTTTCAGAGGATGTTGGCTTTGATCAGGTGCAAACCTCGAGTAGACCTCCATTCGAAGTAGAGATTTACCGTCGTCCTGCTATAGACACGACACATTCCATAGTTCTCTACGTTTTATATTTTCAGAAAGGAATCGATCCTTATGGTGAAATCCCTGTGTTAATAGATGCTGGGATTAATCCACAGAATAGGCAGATCATCAAGAAAATAAAGGCTTTAATTGGTGATGCATACGACACGGTTACTGCGGACGAGGGACTAATGCACTGGCTGGGCCGTCTTGCCTTAGATGGTATGGCACCGATAGACATAATGATCTATGAAAAAACCAACGTAAAGAATGACTACACCATTCGGTATCTCGTCAAATACCAAAACAAGAAAGATGATTTGCTTTCACAAGCAGATCGTATCAATGATTACTTTGTGAACGCTATTCATGTATATGCCAGTACTGGGGAAGAGGCTGCCAGAGTGGCTATTTTGGCAGCCGGCAAGGTCGCCGCCTCAGTTCAACGTAGCAAGATGATTAACTACCTCAAAGATGTTGCAAATGAGTTAAGAGCGACGGGAGGAGGGCAAGATAAAGCTGCAGCGAAGAGGTTGCTTTTTGTTGTTAAAGAACTAGAAGAAAAAGATTGGACGATAAAAGACATTATTCAAGAGAAACGTAGATTAGAAGCACTTAACAAAGACTATGTGGATGCGCTAAATGCGACCGACCCATCAGTATTTTCTCGTTACTACCCTAGCCTCTTTGGCGATTAATGTGTTCTACTGACAGCTGGGAGGGACAAGGAAAATGTTTAGAATTTTTTCTATGCCGAACCATACCCTCGACATCAAAAGGGTAATAAGGTAGCAATATGAAGCGGCTACTTGTCAGTCTTTGTCTATTGTTTTTTCTTGGTGTGTCTTCACACGCTATCGCTGTTGATGTTCGTGGTTACGCGAGTGTTATTGATGGGGACACGATTGAGATTGAAGGAGTTCGAATCCGGTTAGAGGGTATTGATACCCCAGAGAAAGACCAGACCTGTGAGAGGAACGGAGTAACTTGGCAATGTGGTGCCGAAGCAATAAAGCTGATGAAAGCGCTTACTCGAGGCCTACAGGTTACATGCAAAGACAGCACTAAGGATCGATATGGTCGCTTAGTAGCCAATTGCTTTGTTGAAAATTCCAACATCAACGCAACAATGGTCGAATCTGGAATGGCATTGGCCTATCGAAGATATTCGATGGAATACGTCCCTAATGAAGACAAGGCTAGGTTAGCTCGGCGAGGACTATGGGAGGGAGATTTTGTTTCCCCATGGGATTGGCGAAAGGGAAAACGCCTGGAATCAGGTTCCTCTACCGCATCTAGTACGCCATCCGAGAATGACTCACTTGATGCGAACCAACTAGTCTGGTGCGCCAAAGTAACTTCGTCTGGGACTGCAGTATTGGGCAAAATCGTTTCACCCCTAACAGTGCCACATCGCGATCCGACTGATGCATTCGGAAACGAACGAGAGTTGAACTATCGGGCTAGAAAGGTTATTTATAGACTAAGGAACTCCGAGTGTTTGGAACTGGGAGGCGAGAGTTTTCTAACTGAGGCGAAGGCCAAATCAGCGCTAGGCTACTGGGTCGCGCCATCGGGTTCTACATCTACAGCATCAAATTCTGTAAGTCGTGTTTACTGCTACGATGCCGATAACAAAATCTTCTATAACCCGACTCGTTGTTCGGAATCAGATGTGCAGATATCAGAAAGTGAGTATTCAAACCAGAAAATTGACTCCCTTAGCACTTCATCTACAGCCAAGGCCAAATTAGGTTGGTGTCTGACGCGAAGCATGATGGGCAGCATGGGTGCATATCAACTGAATCCTAATATCAAAGTAACGTGTAAAGCAGCCGGTGGAAAATTCTTTGCGGAGAAGTCCGAAAATCTAGAAAAACAAGTCTTGCGAGCAAATCAGGCGTACAAAGTAACAAAAATGTTAGGAGGACAAAACTCCCCTACAGCTAGCTTTAAAAAGGAAGACTTAACAAGCTTTGATAAGACCATAGAAGTTGAGTTATGGAGATCGATTGAGAACAGTATGGATTCGGAAGAATACCAAATTTACCTAGACCAGTATCCAACTGGGGCATTCGCAAAACTTGCCAAGTCAAGAATTAAAAAATTTGCTGATGATACTTTTACAGCAGCCCAATCATCGATTCCAAACCTCGACTATGGCGATTACTACGCGCTGGTTATCGGCAATAACCAACACAAATACTTGCCAAACTTAGGAACCGCTATCAATGATGCAAGAAGTGTCGCAAGCCTTCTGAAAGAAAATTATGGGTTTGAAATTACACTACTTGAAAACGCAGACCGAACTGAGATCTTAAGGGCCATAGCTGAGTTGAGAAACAAGGCCACGGTTCAGGATAATGTCTTGATCTACTACGCAGGTCACGGGCAACTTGATGAGGCTGCGAATGAGGGGTTTTGGTTACCGATCGATGCGAGTCGAGATGATCAAAGTAACTGGATCCAGACGAATCGGATCGTGGGTCACATCAGAGCCATGAAGGCTAAACATGTAATGGTGGTGGCTGATTCGTGTTTTTCTGGCACTATCACGCGCGGTTTTAGGTTGACATCTGAGCAGCGCACACCTGATTGGCTTGAGACCATAATTAAGAAAAAATCCAGAACTGCACTGACATCTGGTGGAGCAGAACCTGTACTTGATTCTGTTGGCGGTCAAAACTCAGTTTTCGCGACGCCCTTCCTGGCGATTCTTCGCGCCAACGAAGGCGTTTTGGATGTTTCTCAGTTGTTCAGTCAGTTAAGACCTAAAGTGATGGATAATTCAAACCAAACTCCCGAATACGGGACAATTCATCAGGCGGGTCATGACGGTGGCGACTTTCTGTTTGTTAGGAAGTAATCTTGTGGAGAATGCTCTTTGAAATACTGGGATGTGTGCGCATAAACCATCCAAGTTTAGCTATCAAATCTTCTGCTCTTAAATGCGTATGTCGCATTAGCATCTTGTTCTACCTGGCATATACGGTAATTTAGAGTGTCAACGAGTGTTGACAAACTGAAGATTAAGTGATACAGTCTCTAGCTGATGAGAAATGAGAGTGACAGTGAACTTCGCAACTAGGTTTCGTAGTGCTAGAGAGGCTGCCGGATTTACGCAGGCAGAATTGGCACGGCTATCTGGACTTACGCGTGCTGTGATCAGCAAATGGGAGAAGGGTGACGGTGCGCAACCAAGCGCACATGCACTGGCACAGGCCGCATTTTATTTCGATGATTCTGTTTCTATTGAAGAGTTGCTGACTGGTCGGAAAAGACCAAAGATCAAGCAATCTCCCCGGCGAAAGCCAACTTATAAATTATCGGATCTAATGTTGTCACGGCAACTTGTCTTGGAAGACGAGCTGAAACGACATAGGGATGATTTCGCCCCAGATGATATTGATGCTCTAAAAATGCAACTCCAAAAGCTGCTAAACCTGATCGATGGCAAGCCTACTTAGGCTAAGAAAAAGGGCCGAGAATCAAGTAGATGAGTAGCGCGGCTATTTTTTTCACAGCAATGTCAACAAATGTTGACATATTTATCAACCTACAGCTTCGCAATAGCGAAAAGGAGTAGTCGACAGACGTAAAAGTATGATTCTTACCATTAACAAACAGTACAGGGTTATTAGTGACACATATCAGTGGATTACTCAAAAAAGACGTTTTCGTAAAGGTGAGGAAGACTGGCAATGTCTGACTTACCACCCTTCTCTTGATTCTGCAATTCAAGGTCTCAGGGAGCACCTGGTGAGGGACTCTGATGCTCAAACCGTGGCAGATGCATTACGAGATATTTCACACATCGACACCACGCTCTCCCAGGCGCTGACACCCAGGTTTGAGGTCCGTTTAGTCGGTCACTCAGAAGAGGGTGGCAAATGACCTCTAGGAACGAACGTCGTAGAAGGCTTACAGGCCGTCAAACAACAAACCCCTTCCTGATGCTCCCATTTCATGTCCTAAACCATGAACGGTTTAGGAATTTGAGTCCTAGAGCGACGAAGTTAGTTATCGATATCGCCTCTCAGTACCGCGGTGACAACAATGGTGACCTCTGTGCACCATTAAGTGTCATGCGTAGGCGCGGGTGGACCTCCAGTGACCAGTTGCACAAGGCCAAAAGAGAGTTAATTGAAAAAGAGGTCATTATCTTGACGCGGCAAGGTGGTCTAAACAAGGCCAACTTATATGCATTGGCATGGTTCTCGATTGATGAATGTAATGGCAAGCTGGATGTTGCAGCTACTGCCCTTCCTCCAGTTGCTTGGAAAGCTAGTCTTCCTAGTCCGTGGGGTGGATCAAAAGACTCGTGACTTCTCCGTATTTGGGATCGACCAAAGCACAGGGTGTCATGAACAGAGCCCAGACTGATCCATCACGTGGATAAGTCAGTACTTTTGCTGATCCGTATGTAGGACACCTTATATAAATATCTACCAAGGGGGTGCGTAAGCACCGCCCGATATTACTGTGACAGGAGACCATGACACATTACTTTTATCCATTGGCAAGGTTGCACAGCTACTTGATGTCAGTGAACGAACTGTATCCAGACTTATTCAAAGAGGAGACCTTCCTTCAATCAAAATCGGGCGTTCAGTACGCATTGAACTACAAGCGGTTTACCACTTTCTTGAAGAGCAACGCCAGTACAATAGGCAGTGCGTGGAGTCGGAGCAATCTCATACAGGAGAAAGCATATGCGACTCTATAAACGTAAAGGCGTTTACTACCTTACCCGCCAGTCAACAGGTGGAAAACAGGTTAGACGCTCTCTTAAAACCCATGACAAGCGAATAGCTGAACAAAGAGCGGCCAAACTGGAACTAACTATTCATGAGGCAAAACTATTTGGTAAGGAGCCACCTCGCAGTTTCAAAGAAATGATCGTGAACTATCTAGAACCTAAACAATCAAAAAGGGGATTCGAACGTTTGCAGTACGCGTGTAGACCCTTGATTGAGTACTTTGGTGATAGTGATGTGACTAAGATCAATGAAAGCCACGTTGAGGGGTATATCAACTGGCGGTCAGAGACTGTTTCAGATGGAACTCTGAGGCGAGAGTTAGGTGCACTGTCTGCTGCCTTCAATCATGCGATTAAGAAGCAAAAATGGCGGATTGAGAATCCTTGCCTCAAAGCAGAGATTCCGAAAGAACCGAAGGGTAGGGTGCGGTATCTGACCCGTCCTGAGGCTAAGAGGCTATTGCAGGCAGCTGAACTGCCCTATTTAGCAGATTTCATCGAACTGAACTTAAATACAGGGTGTCGGAAAGGTGAATTGCTAAATCTCAAATGGGAAAACGTCGACTTTTCTACCCGATTGATCTATTTAGACCAGACCAAGAGTGGAGAATGGCAGACGGTACCCATTAATGAGGCGGCAAGGCAGGTGTTGGTACGAAGAATGCAGTTACGCGATCAAATTTGTCCCAACAGCCGGTGGGTGTTCTTTCATATGGTGCCAGCTTTGAACAGTAAAGTCGGAGATCGAGTGAAGAACATTAGGAGGTCGTTCAAATCTGCTTGTAACAGGGCAGGGATTGAGAACTTTCGTCCGCATGACCTTCGACACACCTTTGCAAGCTGGTTAGTTATGGAAGGTGTGCCGCTCTTCGAGGTGAGCAAACTACTTCGTCATGCCAGTATTCAGATGACTGAACGATATGCCCATTTAGCGCCAGATTATCTGCATGATGCGGTGGCCAGTCTCGGATTTTCAGCACAATTTCAGCACACGACAAATTCGGAGCAGAATCAGGTCAGTGAAAAGGGTCTAAAAGTAGTGAAAAATGGTGGGCGCGGCTGGATTTGAACCAGCGACCCCTGCCGTGTGAAGACAGTGCTCTCCCCCTGAGCTACGCTGAGGATTTACTAACTGCTTAATTTCTAAGGCCTCGGGTTCCCGTTGGTCACCCTCGCCTGTATCTATTCTACCCCCTTACTGTGCCACCAGTGTGCCAACACTAACCCTCTGTTCACTTCCTTAATCCGTCCCCCTAGTAATGGAGAAGAACCCTCCCTAGAGTAATTCCTAGAGGATACCTTTTTTTTTATGGATAACCTACAGTATTCCCGTCCTATAGATGTTCACAGAATAAGTGAGCACCCAGACGTTCAGAGGGTGATCTCTTACCTCCTTTCTCTAATGAAAGGGGCAGGTCTTATCAAGGGTTCTCCTAGAGATAAGGTGTTAAGACACCTTAAAGTGGTGGTTCTTGATCTGTATGTCGCTTATATGCGTGATCCTCTGGTCTATGTGGGTTATCCGAGAGGTTCGGATGCTTATGGGCCAGGAACAAGATTAAGGAAACTGCATCTTGGCCTTGATTCTATGAAGAAGGTCGTAGATGGCCTCTTCAGTCTTGGTTACCTGGAACATCATGTTGGTTTCAAGGATCGAACTACGGGTGTTGGTTATTTCTCTCGGATGCGGGCTACTTCTAGTCTTATTTCCTTGATACAGGACTACGACATAGTCACTTCTATGATCTCCCGGGTAGACGATGATGTCATTGTCCTTCGTGAGCAGGATGCTGAGGATGATAGTAAGGCTAAGAGGGAACTCGTCTTTGATGACACTGCTGAGATTGTCCAGATGCGTCAGGATTTATGTTCTTACAACACTTTCCTTCAAAGTCATCACCTGGGTATGTCTCTCTCTGTGGAAGAAATTGGGGAAATCCTTGTCTCTAGGCGTTGTCCTCAACTTGATGACACTAGAAACCGTCTCTATCGAATCTTCAATGGTGATTTCTCATCCGGTGGCAGGTTCTACAGGGGTTGGTGGCAGAACATTCCAAGGGATTTACGTAAGCACATCACCATCGATGGAGAGCCTTGTTCTGAACTTGATTACAGCTGTCAGCATCTCCTCCTTCTTTATGCCCGTGGGGAGGACGAATACCGCTGGCTTAAAGGGGTAGATGATGATCCGTACTATCTAGAGAAGTATGGGCCCGAGGTCCGTGACCTTCTCAAAGTCGCCATCCTGATCCTTGTGAATGCATCGGACCGTAATACGGCAGTTAGGGCCATAAGGCAGAAGATCAACGATGACTTTCCTGACATTGAAAGCACTAATGCCTTCATCAATCCATTAATTAACGAGCTGATGGACAAACACCCAATCGTACGCCAGCACTTCTTTAGTGGCACAGGCGGTGCTTTACAGTTTCAGGATTCTAAGATCGCAGAATATGTATTGGGCCATATGAAAGCGAGGGGACAACTGGTACTGCCGGTCCATGATAGTTTCGTCGTGCAAGATAACTACATTGATGGTCTTTATGCCACTATGATTGAGTCCTATCGGATGTTAGTGCCTGACTCGATTCCAGCAATTAAACCAAAGGAGGGTGCCAATACTGATCCCAACCGGAGTTCTTTCAAGAGATTACGGGAACGGATGGCTCAACAGCGGGAGGAGAATCAGGCAGAACTGGAATGGGTTAGGAAACTGGACGACTTTGTTTAGCGTTTTTTTTACACCCCACCCACCCCCATTAGTCTTCTCTTCAATTGAATATATTGTCTCCGCACAGCGGAAGGAATTCTGAGCATCCAGGTTTACGCATTGAAAAGTTTAGGTTCAGACAAACAAATTGAGGTTACTTTTTTTTTCACGCCAGATACCGTTACCGGTAACGTGTAGAAATTGTTGAGTTCTAGCTATTTATTTCCAAAACATACGTTACTTTTCACCCGCCTCGGCTGTACTCAAAACTTGGTTCACCCGAACCAACAAAATTCCTCTATTCCTAGATGTTTCTTGACCCCCAAGTGGGTTCATTTTAGTTAACCTCGTTAACTCTCAAATCATTTAGGTTTTAATGGACTACCAGTAGCTAAAATAATTGCGTATTACTCGATGTTTCTTCACCAAAATGGATTACCTTCGAGCCTCAAAAAGTTTAGGTTGAAGATGATAAATAGTTTACTTTTCGGTGGTGTTAATCATGCCCTACACCCGCACTCACACGAGTGTGGATGCTTTTTCCAAACAGGACTAAGATAGGGGGGTGAAAGCCAGATTATTCATAGCGGTCCTACTCTTGAGCGTTACAGCCGTAAGTACTGCAGGCAGTAATAGTACTAGCAGCAATAAGAATGCCCCGACGGTTGAGGCCTTGAATGAAGGGTATTGCTATTTTAGCAAAAACAAATTATTCGATTCCTTGGCCAAGTCGAGTTCGAATTCAGGTCTATTGGTGGGCCGATTCGAACACGTTCAAAAAAGTTGGTGTGATAGCCAGGGTGGGGTTCTGTTTCGTCCTGACGATTGTCGAAAAAAATTGGGTTTCGTCTGCATAGAAGCCAAAGACAACGACAACATTATGATGGTGATCAAAGTTTACGGGATGAAGAGGAAAGGGGGGAAACGAGAAGAAAAAGAAGTTATCGAGGCAGTGCAACAGGCGCTCATTGAGTTGGAACTGTATCAAGGTCTGGTTGATGGTGTTGTTGGTCCAGAAACAAAGGCGGCAATCAATCAGTGGCTGAAGAACCAGGGTAAGCCGCCATTACAAACAATTGAGCCCCCGCCTACGCCAGCATCGGCCGTCGACAACGGTATTGATGGCACATGGTCAGGCCGAACTAAGGGTTGTAAATGGGGTAGTGGAAAAATTATAAATGAGCACTTACAGATTTTTGTTGTCGATCGGCAAATAACTTCACTAAATTTCAACTGGTCGCCCCGCAACAAAAGAATAAAAGCTAGCATTGGCTCCAAACAAGTGTTGACTGTCTCGGCTAGTGTTCCGCCTCATGAGAGGATCAGATTTTCGGGTAAGTTAGTCAATAATGGAGCTACGCTGCGAGGTAGGTTCGGTTCGGGTGCGAACTACTGTGCGATAAACCTCACCCGTATCCCCCCGCCCCAGAAAATTAGTCCGAAAGTATCGCCTACAGTCGTCATAACTAAGGCACTAGTCGATGACATCACGACTGCAGCTCAAGCCGAAAAAGCCCGTCAGGCAGAGCTTGCGCGGATAGAAACTGAGAAGAAAGCAGAGGGTGAAAAGAAACCGCAAAAAGAGACTGCTCCTAGCCTTGTGCTAAAGGAGGTAGAAGCCGAGCGTGAGCGGTTAACGAAACAGTTGGCGAGTCAGATATTGGACCTTCAGAAAGCGCACACGAGGCTAAAGGAAGATAAGTCGGCTCTCAAAGGGAAATATGAGGAGATTGAGGCCGAGCGTGACCAATTGGCATTAACAAACGCAGAATTAATAGCCAATAAAAAAGTACTAGAGAAAGCGGTGCAGCAGCTAAAAAGCGATTACAAGTTGTTACAAGACATTCAAGAGCAAAGTGTTTCAAGTGAAAGCACGAAGGAGCAGAAGCAAATAGCGCTACAGGGACTTCTGCAAAAATTGGTAGGGGACTATAAGCTGATCCAGGCTGAACGTGATCAATTGGCATCTGATTATTCCGACTTAATGAAGAATAAAGAAGTTCTGGAGCAGGCGTTGCAGCAGCGACAGGGTGAACAGGAGAAATTTCGAGCTCTAGAGGCTGAACATAATGCACTGCTGCGAGATATCGCCGAACTCGTGCCGGACCTAGAGGATAAAAGGCGTGCAAGAAAGCTGGCTGCCCTAGAAGCTATTCAGCAGCTGGCTCAGGCCTATAAAGTGTTTCTAGCCGATTTTATTGCCACACATATTCTTACTGACACTGCAACGGCTACTGCCCTGATTCCGTTGATGAAGGAGTATGAGTCTGCTTTGGCGGAAGCAGAACCAGGGACACTTGACCAGTTAAATACTACGGCTCGTGATGTTCTCGATAAGCATGGACTTGGTGACGAAATTGCCAAGATAGAGGCGACAGCGAATTCCAAACAGACCGAGGAGCAATCGACCTCAATCGCTGAAAACAAGGCTGTTGCTGAACGCTATAAGATTTTTGTAGAGAAGTTCATTTCTGAGAACATCGTAACGAATACTGAAACGGCGACGGGGCTGATTCCTTTGTTGCAAATCCTGGATGAAGCGTTAACTCAGTCTAATAATGCAGTAATTGAGTCGGCCATCAAGACAGTAGATGTGGCGATTGGTAAATATGGTCTGGCCGAGAAGTTTGCAGACTCTCTAATAGCTGATCAAAAAGATGTCGCATCAGTCAATACGGGCTCGTCTGAGACATCTTCAAAGAGCAAAGAGAAGGCGCAATCGGGCACTGGCGGTTTGGTTCTCAGTTTGTCTTCGGGATCGTCTGAGACATCTTCAAAGAGCAAAGAGAAGGCGCAATCGGGCACTGGCGGTTTGGTTCTCAGTTTGTCTTCGGGATCGTCTGAATCAAGCAGTGGTAGCGGCAGCGCATCAGTTGGTAGTGATCTGAGTCTTGGGTCAAGTTCGGGAACCAGCGGACTTAACTTGGGCGGAAGCAGTGCATTAACTTTGTCTGGTACTAGTGGCACCCAATCGGAAGTAAGCAAAACCGAAATATCTCAGGAAGAGTCGACAACGCCAACCATTACGTCTCGGATACCGTCGACAAAAGCCGGGAAAAATTATGCGAAGTTTTCTCGCTATTGGAGAAAGATTCAATCGGAGTATTTCTCTTTGTTACGTCAGGCGGCAGAGAATGATATCGCTCTTAGCTTTGCATCTATTAAAGGGTTTAAGGAATTCGATCGCTTTCATTATTTTAATACATTTGGTACGGGTAAACAGGGTACAGGGAACCGTCGCGGAGACCCGATGATTGGATGGAATCGCACAATTTCATTTCATGAATATGGAATCGGGTTTCAGGACTTACGTGGGGCCGATCGACAATTTGGCGATGGCTACGGCCAATTCTGGTGGGGCGACAATGTACCCGGCGTGTATGTAATTCCGTCATCGGGTGGTTATTCAGCTACTGCCTATTCACCACTGAACATATTAGGTACGAACAGTAGCGGTGAGGATTATGTGGTGATTAAGCGGTCTGTGTCACATGGAAAACCAATTGTCCTTTTTATTGACGATATCAAGATTCCAGTAATGACCTTTGTTCCTTCTTGTTTGTACCAACAACCGATTCCGAAGAACAGTAAGGCTAGGAAAACCGACCGACACTGGTCGATTAGTGGCCTGGGATATAAAAGTCACGAAGCTTGTCACTGGATTTCCAATATGCTTTTGACGGGTGGCCATTTCAATTGGGAAAGAAGCAACGCCCGAGGTGAACACGGCTTCCGTCCCCCAGGCCTGGCACTTGATGATGTAGGACGATTCCATTCGAGAAGGCAGTATCCTCATCGAGTAATCATTCGCGGCAAGGAAGAGTTTGCTGATATTTATGCCCTCTATCTCAGTGACCTTAGTTTCCAGATTGAGCAAGCTAAGGAACTATTTCCGTTCGCCGAAGATGTTTTGGGTGAAAATGAGCAAAATATTGCCCTTAGTTTTGGTGAAAAACAATGCGCTCAACTCGGGATCGTAAAATATTTCAACCCGGACTATATAGATCGGTTGAGAGCAATTGGAGCACTGTCTTCAGAATATATTTTATACGGAGAGTCTGTTATTTCTTTGATAGAGCTCGGTGGTTTAGATGAGTATTCCTATTGTGAAAAACTGGTAAACCAGTATGACTCATGGAAGGAAGCTGTCGCAGATGCTTTAAATAATCCGACCAATTCAAAGAAAACGCTTAAATCACTCGGCAACTAGATCAAGTGTTTAAACAAGGTCATCGAGTGACAACGGACAAATCGAAAATTAGTTTTGTTTGGTAGGAGGATTTGTGAATTCTCCAGTTCCTTTCACCACTGGTAAGTGTTCTTTGATCAGATTCCTGCTTCCTGCTACACGAATGGTGGGATTTTTTGTCGTCTTATTTTTTGTGGTGAGCAGTCACAGTGTGTATGCCAACGTCCTCATTTATAAGCGGGTTATTTCGTGTCTTGAAGCACAAAATATGGACCCTGCTATGTGTGAAAGCGAAATTCTTCAGTTTTTCGAATCAAAGGGTTCAGACGACAAAAAACAAGAATTGTTACAGGCTATCCTGGCACTTACCCAAGAGGAGTTAACCAAGTTAAGCAATAGTGAGAAATCTCAAGCAGAGCGGTCGGTTGCGCAAGGCCGGGCGGTTTACTTGCTTCAACTCCTACAGCAGATTGAACCAAATCAGAACCAGGCAGCATTGTTGGAAGCGATTAACAACATGTCGAACCAGCAGGCTATTTTGTCAAACTTTCGAACCTTGCTCGGAAGATTTAGACCCGCGTTAGCGCTTGCCCGATTAGGCGAACTCAATCAGCACATCTATAAGCATCTCCAGATACCGGGTATTGATACGATAAAAGTGGTTGAGCCTTCGCTCACACTCTATATCGACCTTCTCGAGCTAAGAGTACGTGATGACACCACAAAAATATTAGATCAAGACATTAACCAACTGAAACAGTTTCATGAGTTGGTGACATTCGATACCGGTATTTTAAGCTCACTGGGAATCAAGATTGAAGATGTCCCAGACCCTGTCACATATATTCGGAATCGGTGGGATGAACTGGCATCAGCATTCACTGACGAAGTAGATAGTAATCGCCAACTTGTTAATAACTTCCAAGAGACAGCGCCAGACGATCCTGCCCTCTCAGCACCTGTCTATATTTCCCCTCGTTTAAATGTGTACAGACTAAAGTTCGACAACTACCAGCCGGCGTTAGCTGCTGAACAAGTATCTAGATACAAGCACTTATTAAATGAAGAAAAGGAAGTTACGCGATTATTTGCCTATCTTGAACACACAGTACAGCTGAGAGACATTGATGTCCGTGGAGACATCGTTGAGTTATTAGCCGTGATGTCCGCCGCCAGTTGGGAGCCCGACTTCCTACGGATTGACATATCTGGCATTAACAATCTGGTTCATCGGTACACTCAACTCGCAGAAGAAAAGAAGCGGCTGCTAATGGGCTTGGATCGATTGTTGGGGAATATTCAACCAGTAACGAACTTCAACACATTACTCCACTACATAAGCAGTGATGTAAACGTAAAGGCGCAAGTGCTGGATGATTTTCGAGCCTATATTAGCGGATACAAGTCTCCAGAATCCTTAGGCCCTTTATGGCAAAGTTTGGCTCATGATAAGAGCGTAGTCAGTGGCATCGCGCTGGAATTTGAAATTGATGAAGATTTTCTTGTTGCCGAACTGCTGCCACTGCTGATTGCTCAGTACCAAAACAATTTCATCGATAGTGTAGACCTCCACTATGTTGAATTGCTGACACGCGACTATCAATCTAATTTGCCACCGAGTGCAGTTACAGAGATTGCGCAATATGCCAAGAATCGTTATCAGAAGTTTATCCGTGAAACGGACAGTTATTTGCGTCTAGAAACAGTGATCTTGTCTTCTCGAAAGCATTTGCCAGAATTTGTTCCCGCAACGGATAAGGCTGCTGTTGCTCGGTACAGGGATTATCTACAACGATCAAGCGACATCGCTGCATTACAGCTTTTAATTGGGTCGTACATGAAACTGCATACCTTACCAGGCCAAATTGCGACACTGGCTGATTATGCGAAGGCAAGGTATGGTCAGTTTCTTAAACAAATTGATCATTTAGCGTCACTTGAAAAGGTTATTGGTTCTTACGCTAAACACTTGGCAGTGCATGGAGAGGAACTCGACGGCATTGCGGCTAATCGTTATGAGAGGCTAATTACTGAGGTTGGTGATGCGGGTAATTTGGAGGTACTGATAGCATCGTACAGCAGCAGGTTGCCTGCGCATGAGGATCAACTGGGTCAGTCTGCACAGAGTGCGTATGCCATATTGTTGGATCAGAGTCCAGATTTAGCTGCGCTGGAGATTCGCATTGCCTCTTATCATGAGCATTTGCCTGAACATGTATCCCCGTTAGATCAAGTTTCGGCTAACCGTTACGAGAGGCTAATTACTGAGGTTGGTGATGCGGGTAATTTGGAGGTACTGATAGCATCGTACAGCAGCAGGTTGCCTGCGCATGAGGATCAACTGGGTCAGTCTGCACAGAGTGCGTATGCCATATTGT
>Ga0315338_1001478_pt1 | contig 29211 bp, 27 predicted proteins | sample ASW8metaG_FD_204518 | JGI IMG/M metagenome (GOLD analysis project Ga0315338, IMG submission 204518) | Ammonia-oxidizing marine archaeal communities from Monterey Bay, California, United States - ASW #8 | ecosystem: Environmental > Aquatic > Marine > Coastal | place: USA: California | collected... | reverse complement strand
AAAGATCAGACGGATAAAGATGATACTGTAAAAGGTGTAAAAACAGAATCTGATCTACAGGAAATAGATGTAAATAAAGTACCTAGACCAAAAAAGTCCTCTGAAAAAACAGGAGCAAAATCAAAAAGAAAACCAGGTCGAAGCAAAAAAGTTCTTTCTGAAGAATTTGAAATTGAAGAAGATGAATCAATGTATGAAACAAATATTTCAAACCAAAATGTTGCACCAAAACATTCTAAAAAAAGAGGCAAAAGGAAGAAAGAACCTAAAAAGTCTTCTGATGGTGAAATAAACTTCAATTCAGAAGAATATCATAAAAAACAACATAGCCTATAACTGAATTCTTTATGACTGTTTTTGCTAATCGTGTTAAGCGCGTAAAACCATCCTTTACTCTTGAAATGACATCTCGTGCTGCTGAGTTAAAGGCACAAGGTGTGGATGTAATTAATTTCAGTGCTGGACAACCGGACTTCAATACACCAAAGAATATTCGTAATGCGGCTAAATTAGCGATGGATCAAGGTCAGACAAAATATACAGCTGGCTCTGGAACGATTGAATTACGTAAAGCAGTATGTACAAAGATAAAACGAGAAAATTCTTTAGATATTTTCCCCGATCAAGTATTGATTTCTAACGGAGAGAAGCAAAGTCTCTACCTTGCATGTCAGGCTCTATTTCAGGCGGGTGATGAAGTCTTGATCTTTAAACCATACTGGGTATCATTTCCCGAGTTTGTAACTCTCTCAGATGCATCTCCTGTTTTAGTGGATACTGATTCAGAGAAAAATTTTGAACCAGACTTAAAAGACTTAAGATCCAAAATCTCTAGAAGAGTAAAAGGAATTATTATTAATTCACCCTCTAATCCAACGGGTAGCTTATGGTCTATTGAAGCAATCATCAATATCCTAAAATTGGCAAAAAAAAATAATTGGGTATTGATTTCGGATGAATGTTATGAGCGCCTGGTATTTGATGGGCATTTTATTAGTGCAGAAAAATTAAATCAGGATCACCAGATTGGTGCGAATATAATAACATGTATGAGTATGTCGAAAACGTATGCCATGACTGGTTGGAGGATCGGCTATGCATTTGGCCAAAAAAATATTATAAAAGCCATGAATAAGATTCAAGGACAAGCGACTTCATGTGCAAACTCTATCAGTCAAGCGGCTTCTGTAGAGGCATTATTGGGAGACCAATCTGCTGTGAAAATGATGCGGGATAAGTATAAAAAACGACGAGATCTTATTGTATCTCTATTGAATGAAATTCCCGGAGTTTATTGTGATTTACCAGGGGGTGCATTTTATGCTTTTCCAGATTTTTCAGCTTATATTGGGAAATCATATCAAGGTGCACAGGTAACAGATTCATTCGAACTGGCAAATTTATTTTTGAATGAAGCTAAAGTGGTAACTGTTCCGGGAGATGGATTTGGTGCGCCAGGACATATTCGTTTCTCATATCCAATGGCAAGCGATGTAATTCGAGAGGGAATTAATCGTGTCAGAAAAATTTTAGAAGAATTAATTTAAATATTATAAGGAAGTAACCAATGAAAGCAAATACACATCCCGATTATAAATTAGGAAATATTACATGCTCTTGTGGCCATACATTTCAAGTGTATAGCACCATGGGTGATCAGCGGATTGAAATCTGTTCTGAATGTCATCCTTTTTATACTGGAAAACAGAAACTGGTTGATACTGCTGGACGGATTGAAAAGTTTAAAAAGAAATATGAAAAAACCAACTAATAACATACTAATAAATAGGAATAGCTTCAGTGAATCTTTCTATTAAATACAACCATCTTATATGTTAAAAACTATACTATTATCTATCATGAAACCCACTATCTTGGTGGGGGGACAGGCGGTTATCGAAGGGGTAATGATGCGAGTCCCCGGAGCTTATGCCACTGCCGTACGAGACCCAGAAGGGAAAATACATGTGGATCGTCATGATTTTAAATCTATAAGTGAACGATCTAATCTATGGAAAAAACCAATTCTTCGCGGTATGGCAGGACTATTTGAAGCGATGAAAATGGGGATGGCAACGTTACAGTGGTCAGCGGATATTGCTATTCCGGAAGAAAAGGATAAAGAAAAAAAACCAATTGTAGAATTTTTATCTTCTCTATTCGCTATTTGTTTGGCCATAAGTTTATTTATGATACTACCCATGTGGATTACTACAAAACTATTGGATGTAGAACGTGAAGCTGTAGCTTTCAATATGGTTTCCGGTGGCTTCCGAATCTGTTTTTTTGTAGTTTACCTTTTTCTGATTTCTCTTATGAAAGATGTTGGACGACTATTTCAATATCATGGAGCAGAACATCGTGTCGTTTACAATTTTGAATCAGGCAAGAATATTAATATTACAAATGCACAATCTTTCCCAACACAGCACCCAAGGTGCGGCACCAGTTTTATGTTTATAGTGCTGTTATCAGCTATAATTGTTTTTTCTATTATTGATACAATTGTTATGTCTGTGACCGGACATATCAGTTTACCCATCCGATTAATGGTTCATTTGCCCATGATTCCATTTGTAGCAGGTGTATCTTATGAGATTATCAAAGTAACTGCAAGAAAAGGAGATAGCATTATTTTTAGAATGTTAAGAGCTCCAGGACTTTGGCTTCAAAATATTACAACACGAAAACCAGAAGATAAAATGGTAGAAGTGGCCATTACGGCTTTAAAGGAAGCCTTTGGTGATAAGTTTGATGAAATGTCTGGAAAAGAATATGTAGCTGAAGCAATTGGATGATCGATAAGCTAAAAGAGATTATCGAACACCACAATTCTCTTGAATCCGAAATGGTGAACCCAGATATATTAAATGACAAAAATCGATATACAGAAATAACTAAAGAATATCATTATTTAAACCCCATAGTAGAAAAGTCCAAAAATTATGTTTCAATTTGGGAACAAATTAATGAAGACAAAGAGATATTGGCTGGTGACGATGAAGAATTAAAAGATATAGCCCGCGCAGATGTTGAAGAATTAGAAATACTTATTAAATCTTTAGAAAAAGAATTAAAAGTCCTTCTTTTACCTCACGATCCCACTGATGATAAGAATACAATTATTGAAATTCGTGCAGGGACAGGTGGTGATGAAGCTGCACTTTTTGCTGCTGATTTGTATAGAATGTATTCTCGGTTTGCTGAGAGAAATAGTTGGGAGTATGAGGTAATTGAATCTAATGCCATTGGAATTGGTGGATTTAAAGAGATCATTTTTTCCGTTAAAGGAGAAAGTGTGTATGGTATGATGAAATTTGAGAGCGGTGTTCACCGTGTTCAGCGCGTTCCAAAAACGGAAACTAGTGGCCGGGTTCATACTTCCGCAGCAACCGTAGCAGTATTACCCGAGGCGGAAGAAGCGGATATTGAAGTTATGGATGCAGATCTAAAGATTGATACTTACCGAGCAAGTGGTGCTGGCGGTCAGCATGTGAATAAAACTGAATCTGCCATTCGTATCACACATATACCAACGGGGATCGTAGTAACCTGTCAGGATGAAACATCACAACATAAGAACAAAGCATCCGCTTTAAAAGTACTACGTTCAAGATTACTTGCATCTGAGCAGGAAAAATTAGCAAAAGAAAGGGCTGCCGCTCGACGAGATATGGTATCTACAGGAGATCGATCTGCTAAAATACGTACTTATAATTTTCCACAAGGACGAATTACAGATCATCGTATAAACTTCACTGCATATAACCTTGAAGGTGTAATGGATGGTGACATAATTAATATTATTGAAAATTTAAAATTGGCAGACCAGCAGGCACAGTTAGCAGCTGTCGGAGAATAAACTGAAAAAACCCGCAAAACAAAATAATCGTATTTGGCGGGTGATCGACATTCTTAAGTGGGGAGAAAGTTATTTTAAAACAAAAGGGTTTGAGAATCCGAAAAAGGAGATTGAATGGTTCCTATGTGATTTGTTGAAATATAAGCGAATTGATCTCTATGTTAATTTTGAAGACCCTATTCCGCCCACCCAACTTGACCAATTAAAAGGTTGGATAAAACGCAGATGTAACCGTGAGCCCATTCAATATATTACGGGTTCAACTGAATTTTATGGTCTAAAATTGAATGTTACACCCCATGTATTAATACCACGGCCTGAAACTGAACGTTTGGTAGATGTAGCACTCCATTGTATCGGTAATTACCAAGCGCCCAAAATATTAGAGGTTGGTGCAGGATCTGGCTGTATTCCCATAGCCATTGCTTCAGAAAAACCCAAAGCCAAAATTCTTTCTCTGGATGTATCGAAAGATGCTCTAACCTTATCAAGGCAGAATGCAAAATTTAATAATATAACTAATATTGATTTTGTAGAGATGGATTTTTTATTTGATATTCCTAAAGGACAATTTGATCTTCTTATTTCAAATCCGCCTTACATACCAAAAAATGAAATAGAAAACCTAATGCCAGAGATAAAGAGACATGAACCGCGAATTGCCCTTACTGATAATGCTGATGGAATGACCTTTTATAAGCGTTTTGCTGATGTAGTAAAATCTTTAGTAAAGAATAGTGGATGGATTGTTCTGGAGATTGGGTTAGGTGATCATCCAAATAAAGTATTTACCCTTTTTAAAGAATCAGGGTTTAATCAATTAGAAATTATTCAAGATTTCAATAGTGATGAACGGGTTCTCAAAATTCAAATTTAAGATACTTATTAATAACACAATACGTTGTGTCTCTATAGCACACAATGTATTTTTGCCAGCAATGATTAATCAATCAATCAAACTTTAAATGACTTCAGAATTCGTACATTTACATAATCATTCTGATTATAGCCTTCTGGATGGTGCGCAAACCGTTCAAACGTTAGTTAATACCATTGGTGACCTTGGCATGGATTCAGTAGCACTTACTGAGCATGGAAATATGTTCAGTGTAATTCCCTATTATAAATCAGCAAAAAAAGCGGGTGTTAATCCTATTATTGGGTGCGAAACCTATGTAGCAATGGGGAGTCGATTTGACAAGAAACCACGTTCCGATGGTGGGTGGGGGAATAACCACCTTGTCCTACTAGCTCAAAATTATTTAGGCTATCAAAATTTAATGAAATTAGTCACATATGGATATCTTGATGGGTTTTATTATCGTCCCCGAATAGATATTGACCTATTAAGGGAGCACAGTGATGGACTTATTTGTCTTTCTGGATGTTTAAAAGGTGAGATAACTGAAAAAATGTTGAAAGATGATTGGGCTGGAGCAAAAGATGCAGCACTCCGTTTTGCAGAAATATTCGATGATCGTTTTTATCTAGAAGTGCAGAATCATGGCATTCCGGAAGAGATTCAAAATATTCAAAATATGAAAAAACTAGCTGGTGAATTAAGTCTCCCATTAGTTTGTACCAATGATGCACATTATGCAAAACACGAACACTGGGAAGCTCATGATGTGCATATTTGTCTAGGCACGGGGAAAAATCGTGACGATCCAAACCGTTTACGTTATGCAACTCCTGAATTTTATTTCAAGACTCAAGATCAGATGTTTAAAATGTTCAAAGATGTGCCTCAAGCTATTGAAAATACACGAAAAATTGCAGATAGTATTGATATTGAATTGCCTATGGGAGAATATCATTTACCTAATTTCCCCATTCCAGAAGATGCCTCAAGTGAAAACCCAGATGACTATTTAAAAATTCTATGTAAACAGGGCGTTCAGGATCGATATGGCGACTATACATCAGATTTAAAATCACGGTTAGATCATGAATTAAAAGTGATTAAAAAAATGGGGTTTGCTGGATACTTTTTGATTACAGCTGATTTTGTGAAATACGCTAAAGATAATACCATACCTGTTGGTCCAGGTCGCGGATCTGCCGCTGGTAGCTTAGTGTCTTATTCTTTGGGAATCACCACTATTGACCCTATGCGTCATAAACTTCTTTTTGAACGATTTCTTAACCCTGATCGGATATCTATGCCAGATATTGATATAGATTTTTGTATTGAAAGACGTGGTGAGGTAATCGATTATATTAAGGGTCAGTACGGTGAAAATTCCGTAACTCAAATCATTACATTTGGGAAAATGAAGGCCCGTCAGGTCATACGTGATGTTGGTCGAGTATTAGGTTATTCCTTTGGAGAAATTGATCGCCTAGCCAAAATGATTCCCACAACACTGAATATTACCCTAGAAGAAGCATTAGCTCAGAGTGCAGAGTTGAAAGAAGCTGCAGATGGTCAATTTAAAGAAGTGATTAATTATTCTAAAGTGTTGGAAGGAATGAATCGCCATGCATCTATCCATGCTGCTGGTGTAGTGATTGCTCCAGGAGATTTAACCGATTACGTTCCCCTATACCGTTCGCCTCAAGGAGATGTTACCTCCCAGTATGATATGAAGGGCCTAGAAGAATTGGGTCTCTTAAAATTGGATTTTCTTGGTCTACGAAACTTGACAGTGATTGATAACGCAGTGAAGTTATTGAAAGAACGCAATAAAAAAGTAAATATTGAAAAAATTGACTTAGATGACCCTGAAGTATATAAATTGTTTGCAAAAGGTTTGACCACAGGGGTTTTCCAGTTTGAATCATCTGGTATGCGAGAATTTTTAAAAAAATTGAAACCAACTGTCATTGAAGATCTAATTGCTATGAATGCTCTTTATCGTCCCGGACCTATGGATAATATTGATGACTTTATTGCTCGTAAGCATGGAAAGAAAAAAATTGATTATCCTCATCCTGAAATGGAACCTATTTTAGAAGAGACTTACGGAATTATAGTATACCAAGAACAAGTAATGCAGATTGCACATGAAATTGCAGGATTTACACTGGCTGAAGCAGATATTATGCGTCGTGCTATGGGTAAAAAGATCAAAAAGCTCATGGATGAACTAAAAATGAAATTCATTGAAGGGGCAGAGAAAAAACACGATATTCCAAAAAACAAGGGTAAAGAAATTTATGAATTAATAGAAAAATTCGCCCAATATGGTTTTAATAAAAGCCACTCGACAGCCTATGCCTATGTGGCTTACCAAACCGCATGGCTCAAGACTCATTATCCTGCGGAATTCATGAGCGCGAACCTTACCAGTGAAATGTCTAACATTGATCGTATAGTGATTCTAATTAATGAATGTCGAAAACTTAAGATAGAAGTAGATCCTCCAGATGTAAATGTGTCTGGAATCAATTTTCGTCCTGTTAATAAAAAAACAATTTCATTTGGGCTTAACGCAATTAAGAATGTAGGATCAAAAGCATTAGAGCAAATTGTAAATGCACGAGAAAACTATGGTAAATTTGATTCTCTATTTGATTTTACTGCCAATGTGAGTTTGAAAACGGTAAACAGGAGAGTGCTGGAAAGTTTAAATATATCTGGTGCCTTGGATGGATTAGAAGGTAATAGAGCTCAGAAACATGCCGCAATTGAAACAGCTTTGCAATATGGTCAAACTATTCAGGAAAACAAGGCTCGAAATCAGGTAGACTTATTTGGTGCTTCCAGTACCAATGGGCAGAATATATCTATGATCCCTGCTCTATCTCAGATTGAAGAATGGTCTGAAACACAATTGCTTGAAAAAGAAAAAGAAGTATTGGGGATATATCTTTCTGGACACCCTCTACTAAAATATGCAGAAGATCTGGAAGAATTTTCCACATTCGATTTTACAGATCAAGTAAAAGTTGGGAAAAGTGATAAGATTCGTGTCGGCGGTGCTATCACCGAAGTAAAAATGCACTTTGATCGCAAGAATAATGAGATGGCCTTTTTCAAATTAGATTGTCTTGGTGGGCAAGCAGAGATATTAGCCTTCAGTGATATTTTCGCTAAATATAAAGAATTAATAAAAAATGATAATGTAGTTTTTATCTCTGGAAAACCTACGGATGATACAGATTTTTCTGATTTGAAACTAATTGCAGGCGAGATAATCACTATACAAAAGGCAAGGGAAATTTACTCCAAAAATGTGAATATACGTCTTGCGCCAAACCAAATGTCGCCTAAGGATATAGATGCACTCCTTGTAATGGCAAAGAAACATAAAGGAGACTGCGGACTTATGTTTCATATGATTTCTGATCGTGGTAAACAGCAACGGATCTTTGCCCATAATGTGAGAATAACTGCAAAGTCATCTTTTTTGAAAAAACTCCGGGATACATACGGAAAAGAAAATATATGGGTGTCTGATTGATCGCTGTTATACAGCGTACAAAATCTGGCGCAGTTAAGGTTAAAGAGAAAATTATTGGTCAAATTGATAAAGGTCTTGTTATTTTTTTAGGCGTGACGGATACAGATAGAGAAACGGATGCTGATTATTTAGCTGATAAAATCGCACACATCCGAGTATTCAATGATAATAATGATAAAATGAATTTTTCAATCCAGGATGTAAGCGGATCAGCACTGGTGATTAGTCAATTTACACTTTGCGGTGATACGCGGAAAGGTCGCCGCCCGAGTTTTATTCATGCAGCATATCCAGATAAGGGAAAGGCTCTCTATGAATATTTTATCAGGAAATTAAAATCCAAAGAGATAACAATTTCATCGGGTGAATTTGGAGCGAACATGGAAGTATCTCTTGTAAATGATGGGCCAGTTACATTCGTTTTAGATAGTAATAATCGTTAATTCTCATCTCTCGACTCAAATATCTTTTCATTGTAATTTCTCGCTTATAATAATTTATGATTATGGAACGTAAAATTAGAATACTAATGGCCAAGCCCGGTTTAGATGGTCACGATCGTGGGATCAAAGTATTGGCCGCGGCCTACCGAGAGGCAGGAATGGAAGTGATTTATCTTGGTCTCCGTCAGACACCTGAAATGATTGTCTCCTCTGCTCTACAAGAGGATGTGGATGTGATAGCCTTATCCAGCTTGAATAACGCACACATGACAATTTTCCCAAATGTTCTAAATCTTATGAAAGATAAAGGGTTAGATGATGTACTTTTAGTGGGTGGAGGTATCATCCCCCAAAAAGATATAGCTAAACTAAAAGAATTAGGAATGGGTAAATTATTTGGTCCTGGAACACCCGTGCAGGATACTATCGATTACATTACAGATTGGATTAATAGGAACCGTAGATAAATGGATCTAAAAAACTTGACAGAACTGGAACTTTATTTTGCGAATCATTTTGATACAGTTTTATTTCCTGTCTTGGCAGAAATTTATCAATCTAAAGGAGAATACGATCGAGCCAAACGGGTCTGTGAGATTGGCTTAGAACATCATCCCGATTGTTCAGATGGGCATTATATTCTTTCACAGGCTGAAATGGGAATGGGGAATCTCGCCGCCGCAGAGAAATGGATGAAAAAAGTATTAAATCAACACCCTGATCATAAATCTGCCGCGACAGCCTTACCAATGGTCCAAGAGCAATTAAAACGGTCTCCGACAACCTTAAAATCAAGTTGGAAGCGAGCCCAAAGTGTAGATCCTAATAACCAGTTTGCGAAAGATTATTTATTAGCTAGACCTAAAAAAAAAGCTAAGAAAAAAAGTAATGTTTCTGATTCTCCTGTAAAAAATCAATCTACCCCCCCGGTTCCAAAAAATATCAGTTTAGAATCTATATCTATCAGTCCGCGCCTGGCCACATTTACATTGGTGAATGTTCTAAAACAGCAAGGACTTTATCATCAGGCATTGGTTGTTTTGGATATATTAGATAAAAAACGTGAAAATAAAAAACGGATTGCCAACGAACGCAAAGCTATTAAGGCTGAACTATAAAATAAATTACTTCCTTGATGAATCGGGGTTTGCTATTAAAGAAGAATGGAAAGCTTATAATGGAAGGTCTTTCAATCAAACTAGTCTTCATCAATTATTAAAATCTTTAAATGGATTATAGTGAATATTAATATCGCATTAGATCATTTATACAATGTAGATCAAAGAATGGGGCGACTTATTGATGAATTCGGCCCACTAGAATTGAGTCCTATTAAAAATTATTATGAATCTCTTGTGCGGTCAATTATATATCAGCAACTGAGTGGGAAGGCAGCTGCTACTATTTATGGTAGGTTCAAAGATTTATTCAATCGTAAAAAATATCCAAAACCAAAAGATGTTTTATCTATTCCTTTTGAAATTTTACGTGGCGTTGGCCTCTCTAAACAGAAAGCTACCTATATCAGAGACCTATCTGAAAAATGGGATCGGGGAGAGGTCAATCTCTCTAATTCGAATTCTATGTCTGATGATAAGATCAGTGCCGAATTGATTAAAATAAAAGGTATTGGTCAATGGACGGCAGACATGTTCTTAATGTTTACATTAGCCCGTCCCGATGTATTTCCATACGGAGATTTGGGGATTCAAAAAGGTTTAATGGAGCTTAATAAAATGGACCGTTTACCCACACGTAAAGAAATGGAATTAGAAGCAAGACAATGGAAGCCTTACAGAACCATGGCAGCATTGTATTTATGGAAAATTGTAGATGGTCCCTTAAAGTGGTAAATTTTGAATAGAAATTTTTTAGATTTTGTGCTCAATTATTAATTCCTAAACAATTTATAGTAGAATAAATTAATTTATATAATTCACAATGTTGAAACACTAGAATTGATAGTATGAAAAAGCAGAAATATGTAATTGCCAGCCTGATAGTTGTAGGTGTTATTATTGGTTTAAAACTATATATCCCTTTATTCAATGTTCCTATTGATGAAGAATCATTTTCAAAATACGATGTAACTATTTATCGCGATACGTGGGGTGTGCCTCACGTATTTGGGAAAAAGGATAAAGACACTGCCTATGGTTTAGCTTATGCTCATGCGGAGGATGATTTTAAAACCATTCAAGATATTATGCTTTCACTTCGAGGGAATCTTGCTATGACTTATGGAAAAGATGGCGTAGCTAATGATTATATGGTTCAGTTACTTAAAATATGGGAAGTTGTTGAATCCAGTTATCAAGTACAACTTTCTGCTGATGTCCGTGCCATTTGTGAAGGATATGCTGATGGGCTGAACCATTATGCAGCACGTCACCCGGATGAGGTTGTAAGAGGGATGTTCCCAGTTTCAGGAAAAGATGTGGTGGCCGGATTTGTCCATAGAACGCCACTAATGTTTGGTTTAGATCGTGTTTTGGGTGAATTAGCTTCTGATAAAAAACCAAATTTTACGGTGAATATTGAATCGAAAGAATCAGGCCCTTTTTCTCAAACCTTAATGGGTTCTAATGTGGTTGCCGTGGCCCCCAGTCGATCAGCAGACGGATATACAAGATTAGCCATCAATTCACACCAACCATGGACAGGTCCAGTGGCCTGGTATGAAGCGCATCTCCATAGTGAAGAAGGATGGAATATAAATGGTGGCTTATTTCCAGGATCCCCAGTCATCTTTGTTGGGCATAATGAAAATTTGGGCTGGAGTCATACAGTAAATAGGCCAGACTTGATTGATGTATATGAATTAGAAATTCATTCAGAAGATGAAAATAAATATTTTATGCATGGAAAATGGGAAACGCTTGAGGCCAGTGAGGTGTCCATACCCGTTAAGCTGTGGGGTCCATTTTGGTGGTCTTTTAAAAAGGAGATACTGTGGTCAATCCATGGACCTGTTATTCGGAATCCTCATGGAACATATGCTGTTCGCTTTGCGGGATATGGTGAGGTGCGTCAAGTGGAACAATGGTTCAGAATGAATAAATCAAAAAATCTTAAAGATTTTGGAGAAGCCATGAGTCTAATGGCACTTCCAATGTTCAATACAGTATATGCAGATAAGATAGGTAATTTATATTATGTTTATAATGCTCTCATGCCCTTGAGAGGAAGTGATACCTATAATTGGAATGGAATTGTTCCTGGCAATACAATAAACTCATTATGGCAAGGATATTTTGCTTTTGAACAATTACCCCAGATTTTAAATCCAAAGTCGGGATTCCTCCAAAATTGTAATAGTACACCATTTTTAGCTACTCTAGGAGATGATAACCCGAATAAATCCTTCTATCCTAGAAATCTTGGAATAGAATCATTTCAAACCAACCGTGCACTACGAGCACATGAAACATATGGTTCTGATAAGTCTATATCTAGGGAAGAATTCTATAAGTATAAATTTGACACTAAATATTCTGCCCGATCAGTTATGGCAGTTAACCTAAAGAAATTTTTAGGTGAAGCCTCTAGTGATAATCCTGATATTTTAGAAGCACTCAAATTATTGAAAAATTGGGATTTGGATACAGATAGCTCTATAATAGGAATGCATTTGGCATATGAAACTATACGGCCGACCTTTGACCCTAAAGAATACCATTATGATTATGCCAAAAATATGAAACGATTAAAACGCATAGTAAAATGGACAAAGGATGCATTTGGTAGGATTGATGTAAAATGGGGAGAAGTCCAGAGATTAAAACGCGGTAATGTTAACTTAGCGTTGAGTGGAGGGCCTGATATTCTTCGTGCTATTTATTCAAGTGAGAAAGAGGCAAGTCGTACAGGAATTGCAGGTGATTGCTATTTCGAAATCGTAGAATGGGATAAGAAAGGAAATGTTTCAGCGCAAAGTATTCATCAGTTTGGATCAGCCATACAGGATTCTAACTCTATCCATTATAATGATCAGGCAAAGTTGTTTGCTAAACACGAAATGAAACCTGTATGGATGAAACTGGAAGACATTAAATTAAATCTAGAAAAAGCCTACAGACCAGGTAAAGAATAACATTGAATTGGAGTTGACTATGAAACGATTTATTACATCAATTTTACTATTTTTTTCAATTATTTGGGCAGACCGTCCCATTACTGCAGAAGATATTGTAAATATGCGTTATTCTGCACAGCCAGCGATGGATGCAAATGGTACACAAATAGCATATGTTAAAATCATTCCAAGGCGGGCAGATGAAAAACGCGGTGGAAGTTATCGGGAAATTTGGGTTATGGATTCGGATGGATCTAACAAACGTAAATTTACATCTTCTCCTATCAATAGTTGGTCACCACAATGGACACCCAATGGAAACTTATCTTTTTTATCTAGACGAAAAGAACACCATAGTGCAATACAAGTTTATGTTATTTCTAATGACGGAGGTGAAGCTACAATTTTGACCAATCATAAAACAGGAATTGGATCTTACCAATGGTCTCCCAATGGGAAATGGATTGCTTTCTTATCAAAAGATGAAAAGTCTAATGAAAAAAAGAAATTAGAAAAAGATGGTTTTGATATGATTGTCATGGATCAAGATCATATATATACACGTCTATGGGTTTATAATGTAAAAACAGGTGCTTATCAAAAAGTATTCAAACAAAATTTGAATGTAGCTTCTTTTACCTGGGCACCGGATAGTAAAAGTATCGTTTTTCAAGGAACAGATAAAACAGGTTCAGATCGAGACCTTTTAGAACGGTCTATATACCGAGTAAAAGCGCCCAATGGTATTCCAAGAAAAGTACTAGAAACAACCGGAAAATTAGGGGACATGGCTATTTCACCTAATAGTAATAATTTGGCATTCTTAGGTGCAATCTCTTACAACGATCCAATTGCACAAAGCATTTATTTGATCCCCCTTAAAGGAGGAATAGCAAAAATGCTTACACCTGATTTTAAGGAATCATTCATTACACTAGATTGGATTGATGATAAAACGGTTTTGGGCAAATCCTATAGAGGAACGAAAACAGTTCTTTCAACAATTGATATAATAGACCGGTCACTTGAAGGGATAGCAAATCAAACTGATTTATTAATTCCAGATGAAATTATAACATCTGTATCCTATCACCGTGAAACTGGAAAACTGGTCATTGTTTCAAACAGTCAAAGCAACCCCAATGAAATTTTCATAGGAGAGGTGGGATCAAATACTATAAAGAGGCTGACCTACTCCAATCCTGAATTAGATGATATTACATTAGCTAAACAAGAAACAATATCATGGAAAAGTAATGACGGCCTAATGATTGAAGGGGTGTTGACCTATCCATTGAAATATAGAAAAGGTAAACGGTATCCATTGGTGCTTCAAATCCATGGCGGACCAGAAGGTACCAGTCTAGATGGATGGAACACTCGTGCTACCTATCCAGTTCAGTTGTTAGCGGCAAATGGTTTTGTGGTTTTAGAGCCAAACTATCGTGGAAGTGGCGGTAGAGGTGTAGCATATTCAAAAGCAGATCATGATGATTTAGGGGGCATGGAATTTGAAGATGTATTAGCTGGGATTGACCAATTAATAGATGATGGATTAGTAAATAAAAATAAAGTGGGTACGGGGGGTTGGTCTTATGGTGGTTATTTTTCTGCATGGGCTGCAACTAAACATTCTGATCGATTTAAGGCCTCAATGGTTGGAGCCGGTCTCACAAATATGATTAGTTTTATGGGTACAACAGATATTCCTTACGAAATGTCTATTGTGCATTGGAACCAATGGTGGTTTGATAATATGGAACTTCATTGGGAACGCTCTCCCCTTTCACATATCAATAATGCAAAGACACCAACCTTGGTAATCCATGGATTAAGAGATGAACGAGTCCATCCTGAACAAGGCATGCAATTGTGGCAAGCACTTCGCATAAAAGGAGTGGAGACAGAGTTAGTGCTATATCCCCGTGAACCGCATGGACTATTGGAACGTTCCCATAAATTAGACTATATGGATCGACTTGTTGGTTGGTATAACAAGCACGTGAAATAAAATGAAAAAGTTAATGTTTTTCCTTCTTACTCAATTTGTTATTGGGCAGGAGGTAATGCCTATTGAAATACCCTTGAAAGGTGAAGCGAATCAGCAGAGTCTTGAAATGTCTGGTTTAGCTTGGTACAATGATTATTTAATTCTTATGCCTCAATATGTGGATAAGAATGAACCTGGCTTTTATGCTCTGAGTAAATCTAATATTAATCGCTGGCTTGATGGTAATCGATCTGGAGCACTGAGGCCGAATAAAATTAGTCTTGTTATACCTAAATATGATGAAATTATTAATGGGTACCAGGGATTTGAGGCCTTAACCTTTGTTGGAAATAAAACATATCTGATAATAGAATCTAAAGACAATGGAATCATGAAAAGTTTTTTAGTAAAAGGAGATATGGATATTCGCAATAATAGTCTTGTCATTGATTCAAATAAGCTGGAAGAAATTCCCCTTCCGCAGAATATTAAGAATATGGGTTTTGAAAGTATTTTAAAATATAAATATCGTCTTATGGTTTTATACGAGGCTAATGGTGTTAATGTAAATTTGGAATCGTCTGCTTTATTTTATAGTTCATCATTAAAATCCAAAGGATCAATTCCATTACCAAATTTAGAGTATCGATTGACCGATGTAACTGAAGTAGATGGAAAAGGTCATTTCTGGGCTTTGAATTTCTTCTGGCCCGGTGAACGAGAAAGACTAAAACCTGGAGATGACGTCATATTAGAAAATATAAAACAAGGAAAAACACACAAGCAATTTGAGCACGTAGAACGTTTGATAGAATATAAAATTCGTTCAGATAAAGTTATTCGGACAAGTACGCCACCGATTCAATTGGTACTTAATAAAAACTCTCGAAATTGGGAAGGTTTAGTTAGATTGGACAAAAAGGGATTCTTGATGATTGTAGATGAACATCCCCGAACAATATTGGCTTTTGTTCCAAAGCCTTAAAACCTTAAATATATTACCCTAGGATTATTATTTCACTCTAATGGTCCAAATTATAAAGTCCATTTTAAGTTTCCCTTCCAGCCAAAAGCCATTGTCACTGAAGATGCGTCATTTTGGCCTTTTCCACGGTAATCTTCTAATTCATAATTAATATTGAATGAGAAACCATTTTTTAAAGGTAAAACAAATTCAAATAAATATTGATTGCGAGTTAGATTGCTTTCGATAATTTCACTAATTTGTTGAAAATGTTCTATTTCAATTTTTGTTGAAAACCATCTAGAATCATGATCCCAGAAAAAGCCAGTTTTAAGATAGGATGTTTTTCGTGTTTCATTTAGATAATCGGACATATCAAAAGCATGACCAATCTCCAAATTGATCTGACCACTTTTATAATCCTTAATAAAATAACCTAGGCCTTGATTAAAGTGGTACTGAAGTGCGACTTTAGCTCGAGTATTCTTCCGATATAAAGTTGTGGTATAGCGATAGAAGTGTGGTCGAGCAGCATACTTATTACTGGATTTATAACGTATATAAATAAATGAATCATTCTCAAGCCCATAGCCAAAAAGTCTTAAATCATTAAAAGTATTTAATGTTTGACGGTTTAGTCGATAATAACCAAATCCACCACTAGATGAATCAGCGCGAGCTAGGCCACCTCGCGCATAATGTTTCCATACAGCTGAATCTGCCTGACCCGAAAGAATTGCAATGCCAAACAAAAGAAAAATTAAACGGAGTCTCATTGTTTAATTTTTTTACCATTTTCCATGAGTATAATAGCCGCGACAGAAAAACCAAAAGTCATTATAATTGCCATTGCAAAGCTAATGTTAGGGTTTGAATCGGATACGCCTAGAATTGTATAACGGAGACCATTAATCATATAATAGATAGGATTGAAAAAACTAGCTTCCTGGGCCCAATCAGGCAACATTTTTATAGAATAAAAAATACCACCAAGGAAACTTAAAGGTGTCAGAAAGAAATTTTGCATTGTAGCCAACTGATCCCAGGTTTCTGCCATTTGTCCTAGTATTAGCCCAATGCTTGAAAATGCCCACGAGACAAGCATAATAAATCCAATGGTAGCTAAGGGTTGGGTAACCGTCATGTCGCTTAGTCCAACTCCAACAAGCAGAATCAAGATACCATTCACTGTACCTCGGACCATTCCGCCAATGATATAAGCCAACGAAATCTCAAAGCTAGAGAGCGGGGCCTGGAGTAGGTCTGGCAACTGTCCTAAGAGCTTCATCTGTAGCATGGATGAGGCCGAATTAGAAGTGGCATTGGTTAAGGTATTCATCATGATTAATCCGGGGATGATGAAAAGTGTATATGGAATACCATCAATGGTTGAAATTCGCCGTTCCAAAGTAAAACCAAAAATGAGTATGTAAAGAATTGATGATGTAAGTCCTGGAATGACTGTTTGGCGATACACAGAAAAAAATCGGCCTACTTCGCGCGAAGTGAGCGTCCATAGTCCTACCCAGTTCATATTAAGACTATCTTTACTATCATTCATTGATTCCTTTTCCAGTGAGGCTAAGAAATACATCCTCTAATGAGGATTTAGTCGTTTCAACTCGTTGTATATGGCATCCAGTCTTTGTAAGAGCATTAATAATTTTTGGTAAAACTTCTTCGGGATCTTGGGTAGTGAAGTGAAGACGACCATCTTCTTGCGTAAATATAAAATCACTTAGACAGGCACTAAAATCAGCCTCTGTGTCTGATATATTAATGGTAATTCCTGATTTCCCCGATTGGTTTGTAAGTGATTTTGGTGTGCCTTCTTTAATTACGTTACCTTTATCGATAATTGCTACCTTGTCACAGAGCATCTCCGCTTCTTCAATATAATGGGTTGTAAGGAGAATGGTTTTCCCATCCTGATGCAATTCACTGAAATATTTCCATAGCTCATGGCGGAGTTCTACATCTACACCAGCAGTAGGCTCATCCAGGATTAATATTTTTGGATCATGAACTAAGGCTTTGGCGATTTGAAACCGCCGTTTCATTCCGCCAGAAAGTTGTCTGAGTCTTGATTCCCGCTTTTCTTCAAGACCTAATCGTTCAAGCAACTCATCAATACGGTTTTTTGCCTGAGCTTTGGTAATCCCATAGTAACCTGCTTGAAAATAAAGAAGACGATCTAAAGGGAAAAACCAATCTTGTGTGAATTCTTGAGAAGATATGCCAACCTGAGCTCTGGTATATCGATAGTCTGAAACTGTATCTTTCCCAAATATCTTTGTCTCACCCTTATTTTTCCGGACAAGACCTGTAAGGATATTAATAGTAGTCGTTTTCCCCGCACCATTTGGTCCGAGTAATCCGAAAAATTCACCATCGCCAATGGAAATATTCACACCTTTTAGTGCAACTGTATCACCATAATTTTTTTCAAGGTTTCGTATCGAAACAGCAGGAATCATTTTTTCCCGATATCAAACCCAATATGGGAATTAAATGGATTTGGGAAGTCAAAACCTTCTACTCCAGGGAAATGTACAACGGAAGCAATAAAACCCCACGGAATGAGGATCGATGCGCCCACATCTTTCTGATCTGACGGTTTACCATCTTTAAAGGTTGGAACTTGGAAAGAGGGATGGTCTACCCACATACCATATTCATCGTATCCAACCACCTTTACATAGATTTTATTTTTTTCAATTCCCAGCTCCTTTAAAGGGTCATGCCCATCAAGAACGAGCAAAACAACGTCATCTAATACATTATCAATTTTCATTGCAGTTTTTTCCATTGATTTGTCCTTTAATTTGTAGGGGTCAGTTTATAAATGCCGCCGTTATATTCAACAATATATAGTTCACCATCCGCATCTTCCCCAAATGAAGAAATATAGGTAGTGAATTCTCCATTGCCGAGATTTATTTCTTCAGTTCGGTTTTGGAAATCAGTGATTTTACTATTCACAACTTTGAACGTCCAGATATTTCCAGAGCAATAATCACCAAACATATAATAACCCATTAGATTTTTAATCTGTGTACCGCGGTAGACATAGCCTCCAGTGACTGAGCACCCATCAGTATTTTCTTGCCCACCTCCCCCAAGGACAATCATATAATTAGCATCATTTGGGTATTCCAGAACGGGCGGAGTCAGACCTACTTGATTACAGTTTTCTTTGGGGTCATAACAGTGGTTAGCTTCCATAATACTCCATCCATAATTAACACCACCTTTGCTTGTATTTGGCTCATAGTTGACTTCTTCCCACTTATTTTGACCAACATCACCGTAATAGATATCACCATTGTCTCGGTCAAAAGAAAAACGCCAAACATTCCTTAATCCCCATGCCCAAATTTCACCACGCTTATCTTTTTGGCCATAAAACGGATTAGATTTTGGAATGCCATAAGGTTTTTGGTCTACGTCAATTCGTATTATTTTTCCAAATAGGGTATTAAGATCTTGCCCCGCTTTGAGAGGATCACCGGCCTTGCCGCCATCACCAATAGAGATATAGAGATATCCATCTGGTCCAAATTCCAAATGACCACCATTATGATTTCGATAAGGTTGTTTGAGATCAAACATAATTCGTTCAGATGAAGGATCTGCTTTCTGACGGGTATGTGTGGAAAATTCAGATAGAACTGTAAAGCCATCATTATTCATATAATTAACATAAAATTTGCCATTATTGGTAAAATCAGGATGTAGGGCAAATCCTAATAATCCGCGCTCATCACCTGGTCTACTTGGATCAACCACCTGTTTATTAATATCCAAAAAAGGTTCGCCTAATTTTTTGCCATTGTTAATTACCATTATTCTGCCGGCCTGTTCCACCACATACAGGAGGTTTGAATCGGTGGGGTAAGAAGTAATAAACAATGGTTTTTTAAATCCATCAGCCACCAAAATCGATGATAAGGATAATTCTCCGGCCATAAGAAAAATGGGAAAAAGGGTTAATAGTATTTTATTCATGATCTTGCTTTCATTTGATTAAATCTAAGAATTCTTTTTCAGTTAAGATATCGATGTCTAGGTTTTTTGCTTTATTAAGTTTTAATCCAGCACCGGGGCCCGCCACAAGATAGTCTGTTTTATTACTTATAGATCCACTGGCCCGACCCCCATGTGCTTCCGCCATGGCTTTAGCTTCGTTACGATTGAAATGGGTCAAAGCGCCTGTGAATACAAATGTCTTCCCACTGAACTTTTTGCTTATTGGCCCTAAAACGGGCGCTAATTGAACACCTAAAGATAAGCAGGATTTTATAATATCAACGTTTGAAGAGTCCGCCCAGAATTTTATAATTGTTTCTGCAACTATAGGCCCCACTTCATCAATGGATTCTAACTTATCTAAATCTGTTCTAATGAATTCATCAATATTTCCGTGGAAGGATTGTTCCAAGACTTTTGCAAGATGGAATCCCACATTACGAATCCCCAAAGCATATACAAACCGCGCAAATGTGGTTTGTTTTGCTGATGTAATAGCAGATAAAATATTTTGAGCAGACTTTTCAGCCATACGATTCAAATTTTCTAAATCATCAAACGTTAGTTTAAAAATATCATCTACAGTTTGAATCAAATTTTTCTCAACCAATTGATCTACAAGTTTTTCACCAAATCCATCGATATCCAATGCTGTTTTGGAAATAAAATGCTCGATTCGTCCCTTAACCTGTGCAGAGCAGGAAAGGTTTTGACAGCGAGCTACAGCTTCACCTTCTGGACGAAATACATCGTGGTCACAGGCTGGGCATATTTTTGGCAAGGTATAACGTGATATACCAGATGGCCGTTTATCCAAAATCACTTTTACCACTTCAGGGATTACATCGCCAGCACGCTGGATCAGAACTGTATCACCAACACGGATATCCTTTCTATCGATTTCATCCTGATTATGAAGTGTAGCGTGAGTTACCACAACACCGCCAACATTTACCGGTTCAAGTTGAGCAACTGGCGTAACAGCACCTGTTCGTCCCAGTGATGGTACAATATCAATCACTTTTGTTGTTACCTGTTGTGCTTTGAATTTTCCAGCGATGGCCCATCGAGGTGAACGACTGCGAATGCCAAGGGCATTTCTTTGATCAGTTCTATTCACTTTAAAAACAGTTCCATCAATATCGTACGGCAGATCATTTCGTTTTTCTTCTAAGTATCGATAGTATTGAATCATTGCTTTTAAGGTGGTAACTAATTGTATTTCAGGATTAACTGGAAATCCCCAATCTTTTAATGCGGATAGGAATTCCGCATGAGTATCGAATAAAACACCTGAAATTGTGCCTGCCTCATAACAATAAATAGAAAGAGGTCGCTGGGCAGTAATAGCAGAGTCTAATTGGCGGAGGCTTCCTGCGGCCGCGTTCCTTGGGTTTGCGAAGCTGGAAAAACCGTGACGTTCTCTATCTTTATTCAATTCTTGAAAACCAGATTTATTTATGAAAACCTCCCCACGGACCTCAAGCAAAGATGGTGCTAAGCGGATATCGGTGCGTAATGAAAGGGGAATAGCTACAATGGTTTTCAAATTTCGGGTAATATTCTCTCCTGTAAATCCATCTCCCCGAGTTGAACCATGAATTAACATTCCCTTTTCATAAACTAGTTCCACGCCAAGGCCATCTAATTTGGGTTCTGCAATGAACTCTACATCCTTATTAGTATCTAACCCCTTTTTAATTTTTTCATCAAAAGCGTTCAGGTCATCATGATTCATTGCATTTGCTAAAGATAACATGGGTTGGCGATGAGTAATGGTCCCAAAGGCAGCTAATGGTAAAGCACCCACCCGTTGAGTTGGCGAATCAGGAGTAATCAAATCTATATTTTGTTCTTCAAGGTCTTGAAGCTCACACAAAATATTATCGTATTCCCCATCAGAGATTAGAGGGTCATCTAATACATAATACCTGTAATTATGATCATTGAGTTGATCTCGAAGTGTATTGATCTTTGTCTTAATATTTTTCAAATTAATTTCGATTGGTGGCGCGTTGTTTATAGTACTCAACTGGATCCACTAAATTTTGCATTATGGGTTTCAATGTTCCCAAACTGTCAATGGGCGTTGCATAAACTGCTCCATTATTGAGACTAACTGTAAAAAAATAGATAATTTGATTTGCAGGTTTTTCTTTTGGGTCATATCGATATACATACCGATTTGATCCTGGATCAAAAGAAATTATCATAAATCGAGGACGGACATCGGTTTTATAATAAAGACTAACAGATTTTAATTCTTTTTCCGGAAAATCCGTAAAAACCTCTAACTCGAAAGCTCTTGAATTAAACAAGACTCTATTTGGATGGTGAAATACCTTAGGCGTGTGTGAAAAAGCTGGCATTTTAAAATCCAAAGGAATTGCATCCTGAACTGAAATGAAGAAAACGGCCAGAAAAGAAAAAACCCGATTTATAATTATTGCCTCAAGCTGTAGTGAAAGTAATACACTTATTATACCAATGATCATATGTGATTTGCTTGCGAATCATATAATCGGCTGTACACCGCGCATTAGCTTCGCAAATATCTGCACTTTTACCTCTGACATTGTAATGCATAACCACAACATATTTTTTGAAAGGTTTTTTTGCATATTGTCCCATATTTGCTAGAGCAGAAACAGCGAAACTAAGGTCATCGCTAGATCTGTTACGATCAGCCATAATTTCTATATGGTATACTCGGTCACCGCCATCCTTATAGATTTTTAGACCGGTGAGTTTTGGTGCTGAATGATTCCGTTTAAAATATTGGGGTGTCATGGCTGCAATTTGTTGATCAGTAAATCTTGGTTTTGCCATCAATACTGAAGTGAACCCAACCATTAATACTAAAAAATATTTCATCGTATTCTCCTTTTTTTCGAAATGAAAATTAAGCTTGCTATCAGGAACAAGGCGCCCAGAACTATTGATAATTGAATCCTTTTAGGATGATAAATAATAGAGGCTGCTTCAATCACATAATCGTCATTAATAAATTCTTCAGAGCTAAAGGACCACCATAATGTATCATTGGATATTGAATCTGCATTGGATCGGGTGATTGCACCAGGAAGAATTCCTGCGAATTTAAATGTATCATCGTGAAGTTGTACAGTAATGTTCGCTTCATTAATATAGGGAATCATGGCCTGCATACATGTTTCATCAAAATTGGGGGGAAGCACTGATTCAAAGGGCTTAAAATTTGTTCTAATCAATTCACTCGGCAAAATAAATGTATCCTGATTATCAGAAGGAGACTTGGCTAAAAGACCAAATAAATTACCTTCTTCTTCCGCTTTATAAAATACACCCCGAAAATGGTTCAAAATTCGTTCTTTTAAAAGATTTTCCACTTTATTAACACCCTCTAAATCATCCATCCCCATTTTTAAACAATACATAATAATTTCCGTTTCAACCACCTTATCAGTTGAATTTGTTCCCACATCAGCCATGGCGTGGGCTAATAAAGGGTATTTCTGGTGGATTCTCCGACCTTGGAATATTTTTTGCAGGCTATAAACTGTTGAAAAAATACCATCCTGTTTTATGATATTAATAGGATGTCTCTGAGGTGCAGGGCCTTCATCTGCAGGATGAAAAGTAGTTGCGCCATTCAAAACGGCCTGGGTATTGATAATATGGACAGTTTCATTGCTGTCTGATTTACCTCGTTGAATTATATCAGATGTCCAAACACTTGACCTGGGAAGTTTGAAATCGTCATTAAATACATCTTTTTCATCACCTTCACTGCGAAATTGCATGAAATATCTCCCATCAGGAAATACGCGTACTGTAATAAGTGTTTCTACGCACTGAAAGGAGAAGAAGGTGGACACAGCTATGAGGATTATTTTGGTGTTCCGCATAACAGTAATTTACATGATTCTAAGAGGGGGAGAAAACAAAAAGGGCCACCATTGTGGCCCTTTTTTAAAAGCTAAAAGAATATTTTTTTAAAATGTCATTCGCAAAGATGTCTGCAAGGTCCGAATGATTAGCAATGCATCAGCGCCTGTCACATCTCCTGTTGGTTCAAAAAATCCAGTGATAACATCTGCTTGCATAATGCCTCGCTCTGCGCAAAGTGCCATAGCATTATATGCAAAATGGCTACTGAGGACATCATCAAATCTGCTCGGGGATTCACCAAAATAGCGTGTTTCCAGACTTTCATCACGTGTAGCGACAACCAAAAGGCGTTGAACAGCCATCGCATAAGTGGCACGGTTAATATTGTCATCAGGATAAAAATTGCCATCTGGTTCTACATTCATAATACCATAACGAATCATATCCTTAATCCAGGTTTCCGCCCAGTGACCTTTAGAATCATTGGGGACGGCCAAGATTGTAGTTTGAGCAGCTTGTCCAGGGGTCTGGAATCCGGTATTTTGTGCTGCAGGCATTCGATCAAATAGAACACCAATCTTTAATTCTTCAGCAAATAGAACGGCTAGATCAGCACGATTAATTCGTTCTTTTAATGCAACCTTTTTACCTATAGGTGTACCAGGCATGGCGCGAACAATTTTTTGAGAGAGCTTCCATTTTGAATCAGCCTTACCCGCGTAATCTCCCCGTTTATTGACTACTTTTCGAAAATAACTTTCTGCTTGATCAAACTGATAATTATACAGGTGAGCCACGCCAAACCAATATTGGGCTCCTTCATGTTCTTTGTTACGCTTTAGTGCTTTTTCTAAATAATCCTCAGCGCGCTTGAACCATTTTTTTTCTGAATCCCGCATAGTGATCCATACTTGCGCACTTAAAGATAGTGCTCCCGGGTCTTTATTACCTCTGCTAGCACATTTAGATGCATAATCTTTGGCCAGTTTATTATTTCCCAGATTAGCATGGGATAAACCAAGACCTCCATAGCCTAATGCGAATTTTTTATCAAGATCAACTGATCGTTGAAAAGATTTAAGTGCTTGTTGAAAGTCCCCATTCTCAATTGACCGCATACCAGCTTTATAGTGGTATTCCGGCGTGTCCATATCGCTTTCTGGTTTAGTAGCGCAAGCAACCAGAAGAAATAATGCAAATATTGGATAAAATATTCGATGTTTATTCAGCATAATGAATTCCTTAAAAAGTTTATTCGCTGAGAATATACCTTGAAAAAGGATTAAATAAAAATGACGAGAGTGTGCAGGTTTGATCTGCATCACAAGCACATCAATATTTATTGCTTCGCGTAAATAATAGAGATAATTTACCGTGTTTTACTACGTGAACGTTATAGGATTGAAATGATCAGGAAAACAACTAAACTGATAATTGCCATTTTCATAATTAGTTTTTCAACGATTATGGGGCAAGCGCTTACAGCCAGCGGTGTAGGATATGGCCTTACAAAAGATGCTGCCGTGGAACAGGCCAAACGGGATGCTGTTGAGCAGGGCCTTGGTGCGTATATGACATCTTCTACGACGGTAACTGCCACATCTATTGAAGACAATATTTATTCGAAGGCTCAAGGATTTGTTAAGTCATTTAAAGTGGTCAAAGAAAGCCAGGGTCCTGATGGGAACTGGGAGATCACGATTGAAGCTCAGGTCACGGATATGATTGACCAAGTGATGGCCGATGAAGCCGCCCTCCAGACACTGTTGAACGCTATGAACAGACCTCGAATTATTTTTATGGTTAGAGAAGAAAACCTAATTGATAATACACCTACAGACTTTGCTGAAACAAAGCTCTTATCAATGTTTTATGAAAAAGGGTTTGATGTGGTAGACCGTCAAATGGTACAAGCGCTAAAAGGTGGTGAAGATTATACCAAAGCTATGGCAGGAAATGTTTCAGCAGCGGCTAAGATAGCGTCTCAATTAGGAGCTGAAGTTATTGTTATTGGTACTGCCAAAATTTCTTCTGGCGGTAAAATTTACAACATGACATCTGGGCAGGCAGACTTAAATGCTAAAATTATTAGAACCGATACGGGAGAGATTTTAGCTGTAGTTCCTCAAGCTAGAGGGAAAAAACCGCATATTTCACCTTCTACGGCTGGAGTGAATGCGGTCAATCAGGCAGCTGAAGTGATAGGTAAAAACATTATTTCACAGCTTGTAACGAAGTGGAGTACTCAGCAGTCAAACTTTATCAAGGTTTATATTGTTCTTAAAGGGGCTGATTTTATGTCTTACATGACATTTGAGTCCTTTTTGAAAGCCCAGACAGTGTCTGGTATTCGAAATGCCTACGCAAAATCCTTAAATGAGGGCGTTGCTGAGTACGAAGTGGAATTTGAAGGGAAGTCGCAGGCGCTGGCAATGGGTCTGGCCCAGACGAGCCCAGATGGTTTCACTTTTAAAGTGACAGGATTAAGCGGTAATCGCATTACGGCAGAAATTGTACAATGAAGAGGAATTTTATGAAAAAACTAATTGGGTTATCAGCCATTTTATTATCCATGGCTTTTTCTCAAGGAGTGGTGACACAACTTGAAAAAGGTAGTGTTAACTATTCAGAACAAGCTATTTTAGCTGTTGGAATTGGCTTTGTGCCGCAAAATGCGATAAATGCTGGGCAAGCCCGCCGTATGGCTCTCAGGATTGCCAAGCAAGATGCGCTCCGGCAACTCATTGAAATTGTTAATGGGGTTACCCTTACGAGTGAAACCACCATGAGTGGTGCAATGGTTGATGACGTAATTAATACTAAAGTGCGTGGTTTTATTCGCGGTGCTCGCCAAGTCGGTGCTCCGAAATATCTTAGCGATACCTCTGTAGAGGTAGAATATTCAGTTCCCATGAGTGGAATCTCTGATATTATACTGCCACCAGTTACGGTTCCCGTGGCAACTTCAGGGGTTGCACCAGCGGGAGGCGCAGCAGCGCCAACGGCAGGTGGAATTACTGGCATAATCATAGACGCCCGAGGTTTAAAAGCCCGCCCAGCAATGGCCCCTAGAATTTTGGATCAAAACGGGAATGCGATTTATGGACCTGGTACTTATAGTCGGGAATATGCGGTAACCAACGGAGTGGCCGGTTATTCTAAATCTTTGGAAGCAGCACAGAAGGATCCTAGGGTTATGGGAAATCCATTAGTGGTAAAAGGAGTTGCGACTGCAGGTACAAATCGTACTGATATAACAGTTAGTAATGCAGATGTTTCAAAAATTGATTCGGCGAATAGAAGCTATAATGTATTGAAGGATTGCCGAGTCCTGATATTATTAGACTAAGAAACTTGTTTTAGAAATAATAAATAAGGTGCGGAACCATATGAAATTAAAAATAATTCCAATTTTATTAGTATTTATGATAACCATTGTAGTGGCTCAGGATGTAGCCAAAACTCCGGGTATGGAAAGTGCTGATGATAATGATTTACAAGTGGGTGACATTGCCCCCTCTTGGGCACTTATGTATGCCCCCGGGAAATTTGAATTTTTAAAAAATTGGTCAGAAGAGGAAGGAACAAGGCTTAGAAAATTGGCGACACAACCTAATCGGCACGCTGTTCTCATGAGCTTTTTTGCCACTTGGTGTCAGCCTTGTATGAAAGAATTGCCAATTTTAGAAAATGTATACCAGGAATATAAAGATGAGCGAATCAAGTTTTTTTTAGTGGATATTACGGAAGCAACTCGAAATAATCCTGGCTATGGAGATATGCCTAAAGCCGGCCCCTTTTTAAAGGAAAAAGGTGTAACCATGCAGATTTTATATGATACGAGAGGAACAGTGATGAAGCGTTACAATGCTCAAACTCTACCAAGATTATTTATGATGGATGGGAATCGAAATCTTACCTTTTTAAGGAGAGGATTTCATGAGGGAGAAGAAGAAAAATTTACCACTGAACTTTCTGATGAAATTGAACGACTTTTGGCCGAATTGCCAGAGGCTAAAAAAGGGAAATAATAGGCTGTGAGCCAGCCCACAGGATGATATACGGTGGGCATGATAAACTTCTAATCAAAGTGAGTTTAATATGATTGGTTTTAAAAGAATAATAAGTTGGATATCGGTGCTAGGAATAATCTGGTGTCAGCAGACAGTTCTAAATGAAGAGACTGCTTCCCAATTAGCAGAGGGCAAGGTTACGGTAGCCATCCTTGATTTTGAAGGGCGGGGAATTAACCAAATGGAAGCAGCCACACTCACGGATAGGCTTATGAGTGAAATGGTTTCCACAAATGCGGTCATAATGGTAGAGCGGAATCAAATGGCAGAAATTTTGGAAGAACAGGGATTACAGCAGTCCGGATGTACATCTGCAGAATGCGCTGCTGAAGTGGGTGCGCTTTTAGGAGTGCAAAATATGGTTTCTGGTTCATTTGGTAAACTTGGAAACACTTACACAATTGATGCAAAACTATTTTCAGTAGAAACAGGTGCCACAATCCGATCATCAAGTAAAACTTATAAAGGCGAAGTAGATGGGCTTCTGCCGATAATCCAGATTGTAGGCTGGGAATTGGTTGGACTACAGCCACCAGCGGATCTATTGGCTATGACTGGAGTTGCAGCTCCAGCGCCAGTTGCACCCCCGAAAGAGCCCCGAAAACCAATGAGTAAGGGTATGAAACGCCTATTATGGGCTACTTTGATTTTGGGTGGCGGCGGTTATGGTGCTTATGCGGCAGGATTATTCGATGTGGCCCCGTCTCCTTTACCTGAACCGCCAACCTTGCCCGAAGGATAAGCGATGAAAAAAATTCTATTTAGCAGTCTATTCTTTATATCTTTACTGTTTGGTCAATCCTACGTTTTGAATTTTGACGGTAGTAACGATTATCTTTCAGTCTCAGCTGCCGATAATGCCAGCACAAAGCTGGATGGTCAGTTTACTGTATCTGCCTGGGTTTTTATCGAAGGTGAGAACAAGCAACAAATATTTTACAATGATGGTGGGGAGTTAGAGTGGTTGGGGAGTGCCTATAACCTTTTTAGAATGCAGCCTGGAAGCGTGCCTTCGGTCTCTAAATTGCATCGATACCAATGGCATCATGTTGTCATGACGCGTAATAGCTCCAACAGTATCCAAATATATGTAAATGGAAATTTATCTAAATATTACGTTTCGAATTCAGATGCCCGCGATGACATATTTTACATTGGTAGAGATCCTGAACAGGGTGAATACTTTGATGGAAGTATGGATGAAATAGCGATCTGGAGCACAGAACTAAGTGCTGCCCAAATTAATACACTATATAATAAAGGTATACCCGAATCAGCAACAAACATTTCAGGGGCATCATCATCTTTACAGTCCTACTGGAAACTTGAACAATTAACTGGCAATACTGCTACAAATACCGTCACTAATGGCGCTGCTTTAACGCTGAATAATGGCCCAACATGGGGAAAATTTAAACAGTCACCTGTCCCGGATATCATGTACAATATTCGCTCCGGCTCCCAAAGTGCATACCCCGAAAATTTTATTGAATATAATG
>Ga0315338_1001477_pt1 | contig 29234 bp, 31 predicted proteins | sample ASW8metaG_FD_204518 | JGI IMG/M metagenome (GOLD analysis project Ga0315338, IMG submission 204518) | Ammonia-oxidizing marine archaeal communities from Monterey Bay, California, United States - ASW #8 | ecosystem: Environmental > Aquatic > Marine > Coastal | place: USA: California | collected... | reverse complement strand
CTTCGAAAAATGATGCCATGGATCGAAAAAAATAAAATTGTTAGATAATTCTTTTCCTACCTATTTTTTTCTTTGATACTATATAATAACGTGTAAATTGATTCACATATTTAATGAAAAAAGACAATTATATAAGAATTTTTGATACAACTCTTAGAGATGGAGAACAATCTCCAGGAGCATCGATGTTTATTGATGATAAAATTAAGATAGCTAAGGCTCTTGATACTATGGGCGTAGATATTATTGAGGCTGGTTTTCCAGTCGCTTCAAAAGGTGATTTTGAATCAATCGAATTAGTTTCTAAAGAAATAAAAAATTCAATAGTTTGTGCTCTTGCTAGAGCTAAAAAAAAAGATATTGAAGTAGCTGGTCAAGCAATTTCTAAGGCAAAAAGATCTAGAATTCATACTTTTATTGCTACTAGTAAACTTCATATGAAATATAAATTAAAATTAACTGAACAACAAGTTTTAGATCATATAAAATCAAGTGTAAAATTAGCAAAAAAATATACAAATGATGTTGAATGGTCATGCGAAGATGCTTCAAGATCAAAAAGAGACTTTATATATAAATGTATTGAACTTGCAATTGATTCAGGCGCAAGAACAATTAATATACCTGACACAGTAGGTTACTCAATCCCATATGAGTTTGCAGAATTAATTAACGATGTTAAAAAGAATGTTCCAAATATTGATAAAGCAATTATATCAGTTCATTGCCATAATGATTTAGGACTTGCTGTATCAAATTCAATTTTTGCAATTAATTCTGGAGCAAGACAAGTGGAATGTACAATTAATGGTTTAGGAGAAAGAGCAGGAAATGCATCTATGGAAGAAATTGTTATGGCTATTAAAACAAGAAACGATTTATTACCTTATAAAACAGGAATTCAAACTAAAATGATAACAAAAACTTCAAGATTAGTTTCTAAAATCACAGGTTTTGAAGTTCAACCTAACAAAGCTATTGTTGGAGCAAATGCTTTTGCCCATGAGGCTGGAATACATCAAGACGGAATGCTTAAACACTCAGGCACTTATGAAATTATGACGCCAGAATCTGTGGGTTTAAAAGAAACTAAATTAGTTTTAGGAAAACATTCAGGCAAGCATGCTTTTAGTGTAAAACTTCAAGAATTAGGATATAAAATAAATAAAAAAAATACTGATAAAGTTTTTAATAGCTTTAAAGAATTAGCAGATAAAAAAAAAGATTTATATGAAGAAGATATAGTGGCATTGGTGGAAGATGAGATTATAAGAGTAAATAACCATATAAAATTTGTTTCTTTAGATGTTCACTGTGGATCAACTGGAGCTCAAAAAGCCGAATTAGAACTTGAAGTTGATGGTTTTATAAAAAAAACTTCATCTACAGGTCAAGGACCAGTTGATGCAGTTTTCAATTGTATAAATAAACTAGTTCCAAATAAAGCAAAATTGAATTTGTATCAAGTTAATGCAATTACTGAAGGCACAGATGCTCAAGCCGAAGTGACTGTCAAATTAGAACAAAATGATAAATCTTATGTTGGAAAAGGTTCAGATTTAGATACATTAGTTGCGTCAGCAAAAGCATATTTACATTCTCTAAATAAAATATATATAAAAAATGAGAATAAATTATCAATTAAGGCGTTAAACGGTTAAATAGAAAATAAAAAAAAATGATATTCTCAAAATTAGCAAATATCAAAATTAGTTGGTCTTCTGATATGGCTATTGATTTAGGAACAGTAAATACATTGGTATATGTAAAAGGTAAAGGTATAGTCTTAAATGAGCCATCTGTTGTTGCGATTCAAGATACTAATGATGGAAAAAAAGAAGTTTTAGCTGTTGGGAAAGAAGCTAAAACAATGATAGGTAAAACTCCAGGATCAATAAAAGCAATTCGACCTCTTAGGGACGGAGTAATAGCAGATTTTGAAATAGCTGAAGAAATGATAAAGTATTTTGTAAGAAAAGTTCATAATCGAAAAAGTTTTGTAAGTCCAAAAATCGTTATTTGTGTTCCATCTGGAGCAACTCCTGTTGAAAAAAGAGCAATACATGAATCTGCAGAAGCAGCTGGAGCAAGAAGAGCTTATTTGATAGAAGAACCAATTGCAGCTGCTATCGGAGCTGAACTTCCTATTGAAGAAGCCCGTGGTTCAATGATTGTTGATATAGGAGGTGGTACAACTGAAGTTGCGATTTTATCGCTAGGAGGCATTGTATATACAAACTCTGTAAGAGTAGGTGGCGATAAAATAGACCAATCAATTGTAGATTTTGTTAAAGAAAAATACAATCTTCTATTAGGAGAAGCAAGTGCTGAATTCATAAAAAAAGAGTATGGTTCTGCTATGCCAACAAGAGGAATGAATGGACAAAGTTTTCATATAAAAGGCAGAAGTTTACATGATGGCATACCAAAACAAATTAAGATTGATACATTACAACTTTGCGAAGGTCTGGCAAAACCTGTAAATACAATTGTTGAAGCAATAAAAACTGCTCTTGAAAATGCTGACCCAGAATTGGCAGCAGACATAGTAGATACTGGCATTGTAATAACAGGCGGAGGTGCTTTATTAAAAAATATAGACAATATCATTAAAAAAGCTACAGGATTACCCGTTTCAGTTGCAGAAAATCCTTTAAATTCAGTAGTTATGGGTTGCGGTAGGTGCTTAGATAATTTGGACAAAGTTAAAAATTTTTTAACTTCAGCGTATTAAGCATTTATTTCCTTAATTTTTTCTTATATCATTCAGTTAATATGCAAATTGGGGCGGAATGACTTCTTTTTTAAATTTAAAAATAAGAAACAAAAAAAATTTATTTTCAAATTATTCTTTTGTTTTTTTTATTATTTTATCAATAACATTAATTTTTTTTGATCTAAAAAACATTATAAATTCATCAGTTATTCGTTCTAAAATTGTTAACTCAATTTTTCATACACAAGATTTTTTTATATCCAACTTACCAAACATAGATAAATTAAAATTATTATTTACTTCAAAAGAAGAGTTGGTATTAGAAAATAAATATTTAAGAGAAAAAATAGAAGAAAGTAGTCTATATAGATTAAAATCTGAGAAATTAGGAATAGAAAACAACATTTTAAAACAAGAATTATCCTTATTACCGTCAGCATTAGAAGATTATATTTTAGTTAAAGTTACTGCCGATACACAAACACACTATAACAAATCAATTATTATTAATGCTGGAAAGAATATGAGTATTAGAAAAGGAGATGCAGCATTAACATATAAAGGTTTAATAGGAAGCGTTATTGAAGTTTATGAAAAATATTCGCGAGTTTTGTTAATAAGCGATATAAACTCAAGAATTCCAGTTAGAGTAGGAGAAAAAAATATAAAGGCAATAATTGCCGGGAATAATACTGATAAAATTGAATTACTATATTTAAAAGATAATGTTGTTTTTAAAGAAAATGATTTAGTTTATACATCTGGAGATGGGGGATATTTTAATTCTGGAATCCCTATTGGTATTATAAAAAAAGAAAATAATGCTGTTTATATAGATTCACTAAACGATTTATCTCAGATTCAATATATTAATATTTATGTAAATCAATTTAAAAATTTTTAGAATGCTTGGTGATATTAAACATTTCCTTACAATTTCATTTCCAACATTATCGATATTATTTTTGATATTTATAAATATATTTGTTTCTAACAATTTTTTTGATTTTGGACAATTATTTGTTTTTCAAGCAATTTTCTTTTGGATATTATATACACCTAAACTTCTTCCACTTTATATAATTTTGATTGTAGGAGTTCTTCAAGATATCATTTATCTTTCACCTGTAGGATCTACAGCTTTAATATTTTTATTGCTTATTTTTTTATTTGATAAATATAACAAATTATTTTTGGAACCTTCTTTTGTTGAGTTATTTACCAGTTTTATAATTTTATTTATTATCGGAACAATAATTTTTTGGGGTTTGAATTCTTTTATTAATCTAAAGTTTTTACCAATTAACATTAATTTAGTCTATGAAATTTTATTAAATTTATTTTTTTTTCCACTTAATTATTTTGTTTTACATATTTTTTATAAAAAATTGAATTTAGAAATAAAAAAATATAAAAAAAATGTATAAATATCCAAATATTGACAAATTATTATCAAGAAGAACTTTTTTACTCGGTCTAGGAAAAGGCGTGCTTTTTTCTTCGATTTTTTTTCGGTTAGCTTATCTGCAATTATTTAAATCTGATCAATATAAAGTTTTAGCAGAAAAAAATAGAATAAGTCTAAGATTGATCACTCCGCTCAGAGGCAATATTCTTGATAGAAATGATAATATATTAGCGTTGAATAAAAATAGTTACAATGTCTTAATTGAGGGAAATAAGAGCAGATCAGAAATTGAAAAAACAATTCAAAAAATTAGTCGAATTATTTATTTAAACGATACGGATATAAATAAAATCTATAATACTTTTTCAACTAAAAAGAAATCAGATTTACCAATAGTAATAAAGAAGAATTTAAAATGGAATGAACTGTCTTCATTAAATGTAAACTTAATAAATTTGCCAAATGTATTTATAGAAAAAGGCATTAGAAGAGAGTATCCTTTTGAAAATATAGCAGCCCATGTTATTGGCTACATGTCTGATCCGGTGAAGTCAGATATTAAAACAAATCCAATTTTACAAATGATGAAAACAGACATTGGTCGTTCTGGTATTGAACAAAGTTATGAAAAAGAATTAAGAGGCTTTCCTGGAACAAAACATTTAGAAGTTAATGCGTTTGGAAGAGAAATAAGAGAAATGAGTAAAGAAGAAAGTGTTAGTGGTAACGATATTAAATTAACCATAGATATAGAATTACAAAAATATGCTAGTTCTTTATTAAAAGATAAACTTGGTTCAATTGTAGTTATAGATGTTAACAATGGAGAAATACTAGCTCTGGAATCAGCGCCTAATTTTGATCCTAATTTATTTACTAAAAGTATTTCTCAGGAAGAATGGAATGAACTAATAAATAATCCAATGTCACCTTTAGTTAATAAATCTATTTCAGGAGAATATTCACCTGGGTCGACATTTAAATTAATAGTTTTGTATTCAGCATTAATCAATAAGGTAATCAAACCTAATAGTACTATTACTTGTTCAAGCAAAATCAATTTTGGCGATAGAAATTTTTATTGTTGGTGTCATAAAAAAAAAACTGGCTGTTGGGCAACTCGAAGCAATACAAGAAAAGTTGGTCCCGAATTAGCAATAGCACAATCATGTGATGGTTTTTTTTATGAACTATCAAAAAAAGTAGGTATAGAAAATATTGTAGAAACAGCGAGGAATTTTGGTTTGGGTTCAAAAAGTGGATTAAATTTAAAAGGTGAAAAAGTAGGTTTAGTGCCAAACAAATCATGGAAAAAAAAAATATATAAACAAAGTTGGAAAATTGGTGAAACAATGATTACTGGAGTTGGTCAAGGATATTTAACAACGACCCCTATACAACTTGCTGTAATGACAGCAATATTTGCTAATAATGGAAAAAAAATATTCCCTACAATTTTTAAAGGTATTGAAAAAACTAACACTTATAGTGATGAGATTTTTACAACACAAACTCTAAATCAAAGTAGTTTTTTTTCATTAATTAAAACCGGTATGTTTTCAGCAGTAAACAAACCATTTGGCACAGCATATAGTTCAAAAATTAATAAGCCAATTTTTGCTGGTAAAACTGGCACAGTTCAAGTTAGAACAATTTCAGAAAATGAAAGAGAATTAGGAATTATTCCAAATAAAGATTTACCTATTGAGAAAAGAGACCATGCTCTTTTTATTGGCTTTGCCCCCTACAAAAATCCAAAAATTGCAGTTTCAGTAGTTGTGGAACACGGTGGAAGTGGCTCAAAAGTAGCAGCACCCATAGCACAAAAAATTTTTAAGAAAGCATTGTTGTAGAAAAACAATGAATATAATAAATTTTTTACATAGAGTTAATTGGTTTTTCATAATTTTATTATTATTAATTTCATCTATAGGAGTGGCATTACTCTATTCCATTGCAGGTGCGTCTTGGGATCCGTGGGCATCAAATCATATCATAAGAATTCTAGTAAGTTTGGTAGCTTTAATTACAATATCTTTGGTAAACATTGAATTTTGGTACAAGCTGGCTAACCCTTTATATTTATTTGGTATCTTTTTAATTTGTTTAACTTTCTTATTTGGCAAAGAAGTAAGTGGCGCTAAAAGATGGATAGATTTATATATTTTTTCATTTCAGCCAGCTGAAATTGTTAAAGTTTTTGTAATACTTGCATTAGCTAAATATTTTCATTCAATTAAACTTCAAAGTTACGATATAAAACAACGAATTTTTTTTCCATTATTAATTTTATTTGTACCTGTTATTTTAATTTTTAAACAACCAGACCTAGGAACAGCAATAATAATTTTTTTAACTGGTATTATCGTTTTGTTTTTATCTGGTGTTCAAATGAAAACATTCTTTTTATCTGGAATTGGCGGGTTAGTTTCATTACCAATTTTTTGGACAGTATTAGAAGATTATCAGAAGTCTCGTATTATAAATTTTCTTGATCAACAAAGTAATACTTTAGGAGCCAATTATCATATTACTCAATCTAAAATTGCTTTAGGTTCAGGAGGTTTCTTTGGTAAAGGTTTTTTACAAGGGACCCAAAGTCACTTGAATTTTATTCCTGAAATGGAAACAGATTTCATTTTTTCTGTTTTAGGGGAAGAATTTGGATTTTTAGGAATTCTTTTTTTATTTTTTTTATATTTTATATTAATCTTCTGGGTTATTAAAATAAGCTTAGAATCAAAAAATTATTTCTCAAAAATTTTTGGCATTAGTTTTATTGCTTCTTTTTTTCTAGTTATTTTCACTAACATTGGAATGGTTACAGGAATTATTCCAGTTGTAGGCGTTCCATTGCCATTGTGCTCATATGGAGGCTCAGCAATTCTTTCAAATTTTATTGGTTTTGGAATTATATTAAGTGGATATAATTATCGTGATTTTAGACTTCATAATGTTTAATAAAATTTGGGCGATTAGTTCAGTGGTAGAACAATTGACTCTTAATCAATGTGTCGGGGGTTCGAATCCCCCATCGCCCTCAAATAATTTTTTATAAAAAAAATAATAAATTTAAAAAATTATTAAATGTTGATAATATTAATTTATGAATAATAAAGATAATTCTCCAACAATTGAGCAATCACTTAAAATGATTGAAGAAAAACTTAAATCTGAAAAAACAATTAAGAAAATTGATAAAAATATTAATAAGGAAAAAAAAAATAAATCTTTAACAAGTTTATTTAAAAAAAATAGAAATGATAAAAACATAGTTATAAAACCAAAGAAAAAAGACAATGTGTTTCTACTTACAAAAAAAGTTGATGATAAAGGTCAAATTATAGATCTAAAAAATAATAAAGTTGCTATTAAAAAAAAGAAATATCAACCAGAAAAAATTGTTGAAAAAAAAGAAGATAATGAAATTAATTTAACTATAAAAGATAGTAAAAATTTAAATAAAACTACAGAACTAGCGGTAATTATAAAAAAATTAAAGAGTATTAGAGATAAAAAATTAGATAACAATAAAAAATCTAAAAAAATAAATAAGGAGATTAGAAAATTAGATGAAACTATAGATCTGGCAGAAGATCTTTTCAAAAAAGAACTTTTAGATTTATAAATTTCTTTCCCCTATTTGTTTAAATATTTAATTTATTAGTTAGGGGTTTTAAAAAATTTTTATAGTTTTTCCAGGAATTAATAGAATTTTTATAAATGGGTTTTCTTGCTTGCACTACACTAGCGGTATGTATAGATCTTTTATTTTTATAAAATTCTAAACAATTTTCTTCAAAATTTAGATCTAGGAAACCTAATATTTTTTTTGTTTCTTTTTTAACATCACTCACCACTTCTTCATACTTTATATTTAATATTTCTTGAGCAAATTTTTTTTTATAATAATCCATTTGTTTTTCATAAAGCTTGTAAAAAGAACCTAATTCTTCTAAAGAATAGGAAAATAAATTTCCTTGAGAAAAAAAAGTTTTATAACAAGAAAAACATGTATCAAGTGGGTTTCTTTCACAGTGAATAAATTTTGCATTAGGTAAAGATAATTTTATTAAACCAATATTTATAAAATTCCCCGGCATTTTGTTTGTAAAATACTTGTTTTTTTTTGATATTTTTTCAATTTGATCTACATATATTTTTCCTATATCAGAAAAATCTTTTTCAGTTAAATTATTTAATATTTCTAAAAAATTATTTTTATTTTCTAAATTTTGTTTTTTTTGAAAATTATCCGTAAAAAAAAAAAATTCCCCACCTCCAAATATTTTACTGTGTGAAGAAATTATTTGCTCTATTAATGTAGTGCCAGATCTAGGCATACCAACGATAAAAATTGGTCTTGAGGATTTATGTCCAATACATTTCTTTTTATTTGTTCCAAACTTATCAATAGTTTTTTTTATCGTATTAAATCTTTTTTTGTCATAATCAATAGAATAATCAGAGTATTTTCTTTTTAAATCATTTCCTAAATTATAATAATGAATTGATTTTTCATACTTACTAATTTTTTCAAACATTTTTCCCATAGTAAAATAAAGAAAAATTTTTTCACGATCTCTTTGTTTATTATTTTTCTCTAATATTTCTAAGTTTTCGATATTCTTTTTAATTTCTTTATCATCTAAAAAATCAATTATTTCATAATAAGCTTTTATTTCGTTACTGTTAGAATCTATTATTTCTTGAAAGGTTTTCTTTGCTTCTATAAAATTACCTTTGGATTTACATATTTGCCCTAGACCTAATTTAGCAATTTCTAGATTATTATTAATTGATAAAGATTTTTTATAAGCACTATATGCATTATCTAAGTTAATTTTATATTTATGATTCAATCTTCCAAAATTATAGTGTACTTCATATTTATCAGGATGTAATTTGCAAGAATCTTCAGAAATTTTTATTGCTTTATCTAATTTATTAATATCTTCATAACAATTTATTAAATTTATAATTGAAACTAAATGATTTGGTTTTATTTCTAGTGATTTTTTATAGAATTCAATTGCTTTTTCGTGTTTTTTTTTTATTTCAAATAATTTACCAAGATTAAAAAAAGCTGGGAAATAATTAGAATCAATCAAAATAATTTTTTTTAAAACTTTTTCTAAATCTTCTAAACGATTATCTTTTTGATAATTTGTTGCTTGTATTAAAAGTTTTTGAATTTTTTTATTTGGTTTTTCTACTTTCATCTTCTTTTTTCTCCAAATTTAGTTTGATTTATCGAGGATAAAGGATTGCCTATATGTATGTCTCTTAATTCTTTACGTTTTAGTTTTCTAAATTTTTCTGGTGACATGAATCCGCCTGCCCAAGCACCTGCATTTGATTTTTCAGCTTCTTTTTGCGCATCTTCATATTTTTCAGACATAAAATTTAGAGCATGGCCTAACAATACCATATTTTCATTAATATCTAATGTCCCAATATAACAAGTTGCCAACCACCTTTTATAATGATCTTTTTTTTTTGTTACACAACGAATAGGTTGCTCAGAAATGATTGTATGTAAAATAGATGCAGATATTTCACCACAATTGTATTTAGTTCCATCTTTCCTATAACATTTTTGTTTTTTTTCAAATGCATCTATTCCTAAAAATCTTATTTTTTCATTATTTATTTCGATACTATCACCATCAATTATTCTTGGATTCCCATAAATTTCTTTTGCAAATATGTTTTGTTGAAAAAGAGTAAAATAAAGAAAAAGAAAAATTAAATATTTATTCATCAAAAGATAGAAGTGAATCTGTTTTAACTTTAACTTTATTTCTTCCTTTTAAATTTGTAAGTTCAATTAAAGTTAAAAAAGCAGAAACATTGGCTCCAAGTTTTTGTAAAAGTTCAACTGCTGCACCTGCCGTTCCACCAGTTGCTAATAAGTCATCAATTAATATAACATTTTTATTTTTTAGAGCTTCTCTTTTTTGGATTTCTAAACAATCTTCCCCGTATTCTAACTTATATGAATGACGAATTGTTTTTCCAGGTAATTTTCCTTTTTTTCTTATCATTATTACATCACAGTCTAATTTATAGCCAATAGTTGATGCAAAAATAAAACCTCTTGATTCTATTCCAGCCAATACCTCAGGATTATGTTTTTTCACAAGAGAAGAGAACTGATTTATTGTTTCTTGCCATATTTTAGCATCAGCCATAAGTGACGATATATCATAAAAAAGTATACCTGGCTTGGGAAAATCAGGGTGAGTTTCAATATACTTTTTAAGATCTATCAAAAGCTATTTAGTTTTTAAATATTCAATTACGTTCGCTCTATCGTCAGCGCTTTTTAATCCAGGATATATCATTTTAGTTTTTGGATACATACCTTTTGGATTTGTCAGCCATTTATCTAAATTAGCTTCATCCCAAACTATACCAGAATCTTTAATAGCTTTAGAATATTTTGTATATCCATCTGCTGTTCCTGCTGTTCTTCCAACAATTCCAACTAAATGAGGGCCTACTTTGTGTTTTGGAGCATCTGCATTGTGACATGCTTTACATTTTGTAAACAATGTTTTTCCTTTTGCCGCATCTCCTGCAAAAACATTATTATTATTAAAAATAATAAAAATTAGTACAAAAGTAAAAAATTTAATATATTTCATTATAAATCCAAAAAAAAGTTAAGAAAAAAATATAATATATTCTATAATATATTTCAAAATTACAAAAATGAAATCCTTTTTTAAAATTTTATTTTTTCTTTTTTTTATTAAAAGTTCAATGGCTCAAGATTTAACAAATATAGTTTATTTAGAACTTAAAGATGGAAAAGTTGTTATCGAGATGAAGCCAGATCAAGCTCCAGAGCATATAAAAAGAATAAAAGAATTAGTAAGTGAGAAATTTTATGATGGTTTAAAATTTCACAGAGTTATAGATGGTTTTATGGCTCAAACGGGAGATCCTAGAGGTGATGGTACTGGTGGTTCAGGTCAGAATATTCCAGCTGAATTTAATTCTTTACCTCATATAAGAGGAACAGTTTCAATGGCTAGAGCTCAAGATCCGGATAGCGCAGATAGTCAATTTTTTATATGTTTTCAAGAATCTTCTTTTTTAGATGGACAATATACTGCTTGGGGGCAAGTAATTGAAGGTATGGAATTTGTAGATAAAATAAAAAGAGGTACCGGCTCGAATGGAATGGTAGATGATCCTGATAAAATAATTTCAATGAGATTAGCTAAAGAAATAAAAAAATAATTTATAATTTGTATGACTGTCCAAGCAATTGTTTTACCTTACTATGGAATAGGTGATTTCTTAAGTAATCTAATTTTTATTAATGTGTTGTTAAAAAAGTTTCCTAACGATAAGTTTATAATTTTCACTAAACCGCGAACAAAAGCTAAGAATTTACTAGGTAATGAAAAGAATATAAAAATTTTTTATATAAAAGATAAATATAATTTTTTTTCCAGTATCACTGATTTTTTTTTATTAAGAAATTTTTTTTTAACAAAAAATATTAATAAAGTATGGATTTTTCATAGAAGCCCTAGATTTGCTGTTATTAGTTTTTTTTCTAAAGTTAAATATATATTAGGTTTTGGATACGGAATACAAAAACAATTTCTAAATTCTGGAAAATATTTAAGTAAAAGTTTTAAAGATTCTATTCCCGTTGTTAAAAGTTATGAATTTTTAAAAGTAAATAATATTAATTTAAATTCTTTAAATCCTTTTCTAAAAGTTTCACAAAAAGAGATTATTAATATTAAAAAGAAATATAAATTATTGCGAAAGCCATGGGTGATAATTGGATTTAGTTCTACAGATAAAAGTAGAACATGGCAAGATTCATATTTTATTAGGTTAATTCAAATACTTAGCAAAAAAAAGAAGTATACTTTTTTTTTAGTAGGAGCCCCTTCAGAAACAAAATATGCTAACAAAATAATTAGATCTACAAAAATAAAAAAAAATATAATAAAAAATTTTTGTAAACCGATAGAACAAACCATGGCTTTAATGAATCAGTCAAAGTTTTATATTGGAAATGATGCTGGTAACGCACATTTATCATTAGCATGTAAACTTAAAACTTATATTATTCATGGAGGGTCTCCACCATACTCTCACACAGTCTATAAGAATTATTATCCAAATGAATTTTTAAATAATTTAAAACCAATACTACCACCAGATGAAGTGATAAGAAATCCTAGGCTGAGAACTACCGACACAGTATCTCAAGAAGAAGGGATGAATTTAATTAAACCAGAGTATGTAGTGAAAAAAATTTTAAAAAAAAACTAGAAATTTCTATCAATTACAAAATCAACAATATTTAATAAAATATTTTTTTCTTTTGAATCATCAAATATTCCAAGTGCATCTTTTGCTATTGCTCCATAATGTTTAGCTCGCGTACAAATATCATCTAGAACTTTTCTTTTTTTTAATATGGAGCATGCTTTTTGAAAGTCACCAGGATCTATTTGTCCATCTTGAATAGTTTTTTTCCAAAAATTATTTTCAACTTTATTACTTCTTCTAAGAGCTAAAATAATTGGTAATGTTATTTTTCCTTCTTTAAAATCATCGCCTACCATTTTTCCAATATCTTTTTCTACGGATTTATAATCTAAAAGATCATCTATTAATTGAAATGCTGTACCTAAATTCATTCCAAAACTATCTAAAGCATTTTTATATTTATCAGGATATTTTACTAAATATGAGTTTATTTTTGATGTAGTTGCGAAAAGATGAGCAGTTTTCGATTTAATTATTTCCAAATATTCATCTTCAGTTGTTGATATATTTCTATTTGAAAGCATTTGAGATATTTCTCCTTCAATAATAATTGATGATGTTTCAGATAAAATTTTTAGAACTTCTATATTTTCAACTTCTGTCATTAGTTCGAATGATTTACTTAATAAAAAATCTCCTACTAAAACACTACTTTTGTTTCCCCAAATATTATTAGCTGTTTTCAAACCTCTTCTTTTTTTACTTTCATCAATTACATCATCATGCAAAAGGGTTGCAGTGTGAATAAATTCTATACAAGCAGATAAATTTATATGTTTTTGGCCTTTGTAATTGCATAATTTAGCACAAGCTAAACAAAGCATAGGACGAATTCTTTTACCACCAGCTTTAACTAAATGACCAGCAACTTTAGGAATATAATTTATTTTATTATTTATTTTGTCTTTGATTAAAAGGTTAACTTTTTTTAGATCATTAATTACCAATTGGTTTAATTCATCAAACTTTTTTTGATTATTTGAATTACTTTCTGAATCGTATTTGTATAATAAAACCACAATGTAATAACAGTAATTTTTTTTTTCGTTTTCTCAATATAAAAAAACTTATATTATATATTTATGCTGAATTTTCTTAAAAAGAAAAAAATAGTGCCAGTAGTCTATATGTCCGGAATTATTGGAAATATAGGTGCTTTAAGAAATGGTATAACTATATCTTCAATCCAAGATTTACTTGAAAAAGCTTTTAAAATAAAAAATTCAGCTGCTGTGGCTATAATTATCAATTCACCTGGCGGTTCACCAACCCAATCTTCGCTTATTTATAAAAGAATTAAAAAACTTGCAAAAAAAAACAAAACTAAAGTTATTTTTTTTGTTGAAGATGTTGCTGCATCAGGTGGCTATTATATAGCATGTGCAGGAGATGAAATATATGTTGATGAAAATTCTATTGTAGGTTCTATAGGGGTTATATATACAAGCTTTGGTTTTGATAAATTAATTAAAAAATATGGAATTGAAAGACGAATATTTACTACAGGCAAATATAAGTCAATTTTAGATTCTTTTCAAAAACAAAAATTATCAGATGTAAAAAAATTAAAGAGTATTCAAACAGAAATTTTTAAGAATTTTAAAGAAGTAGTTTTAAAAAGTAGAGATAGAAAAATTAATATACAAAATAAAAATATATTTTCTGGGAGTTTTTGGGCTGGGAAAGAAGCAATTAAACTAGGTTTAGTAGATGGAATAGGAGATCTAAATACTATCATGGAGAAAAAGTTTGGAGAAAAAATAAAATATATTCCAATCAAACCTAAAAAATCTTTTCTTAAGGGTATTCTATCGCGATCTTTTTACTTCAAAGACTTAGTAGATACAAAAAAAACTATTAGTGATATGATGGAATATATGGAAAGTAGAAACATTTGGGGAAGATATGGCTTCTAAAAAAAATGTTTTATCATTCCAGGATATAATATTTAATCTTCAAAGTTTTTGGAGTAATAATAATTGCACAATAATCCAACCAATAGATTTACAAGTTGGCGCAGGCACATTTCATCCTGCTACTGTTCTGGGCGCATTAGGAAAAAAGATAAGAAATATTGCATACGTTCAACCAACAAGGAGACCCACTGATGGAAGATATGGTAAGAATCCTAATAGACTACAACATTACTACCAATTTCAAGTTTTATTAAAACCATCGCCAAAAAATATACAAAGTGTTTTTTTAAGAAGCTTAAAATCTATAGGTATTGATCCAAAAAGAAATAATATTCAATTTAAAGAAGATGACTGGGAGAGTCCAACACTTGGTGCATCAGGCTTAGGTTGGGAGGTTAGATGTAATGGTATGGAAATTTGCCAATATACTTACTTCCAACAAATAGGAGGTATTGAATGTAATCCAGTTTCAGTTGAAATAACATATGGTCTAGAACGATTAGCAATGTTTATTCAAAAAGTTAATAATGTTTTTGATATTGTTTGGAATATAAATAAAAAAGAAAAAAAAATAATTAAGTACAAAGATATTTATCTCGAATCTGAGAAACAATTCTCAAAATATAATTTTGAATTAGCAAATACCGAACATTTATTTAAATGTTTTGAATATGTAGAAAATGAATGTAAAGAGTTGTTAAATAACAATTTACCATTACCTGCATACGAGAATTGTATTAAAGCTAGTCATTATTTTAATATATTAGACGCGAGAGGTGTTATAGGAGTTGCTCAGAGACAGTCATATATTTTAAAAATAAGATCTTTGGTTAAAAGTTGTTGCGAAATATATATAAAACAAGAACTTTAAGTTGATATGTCAGAACTATTCATTGAATTATTATCTGAAGAAATTCCTTATTGGTTGCAAAAAAATGTTGCGGAACAATTTAAAAACAAGATGACTGATGTAATTATTGAAAATAATTTGTCATTATCTAAAAAAATTAATATAAATTGCTATTTTACCCCATTAAGATTAATTTTTTCATGTAGCGATCTTATAAAAGAACAAAAAAGTTTAATTAAAGAAATAAAAGGGCCACCAGTCAATGCGCCAGAAAATGCAATAACGGGATTTTTAAAAAAAGTTGGAGTTTCTAAAGAAAAACTAGAAAAAACAAAAATAAATAACCAAGATTATTATTTTGTTAAAAATAAAATAGTTGGAAAAAAAACAGAAGAAGTAATTAAAAATAATTTAGAGAATATTATTACAAGAATTAATTGGCAAAAATCAATGAGATGGATACATGATAGTTTTAAGTGGGGTAGACCAATAAATAATATTTTATTTTATTTTGATAATAAATTTATTCCTTTAGATTTTTTAAAAAATTATTCAGTAAATAATAATTCTTTTACTATTTCTCATAAAAAAAATGATAAAGAACTTAAATTTAAGAATTTTGATGAATATAAAAAAAAATTAGCCAGTTCTAGAGTTATTATTGACCAAATTGAAAGAGAAGAAAAAATAAAAAAAGAAATTAATAATTTTTGCAAAGCAAAAAAAATTGTTCTAAAGGATGAATGCGGTGCACTTATTTCTTTAAATGCGGGTTTAACAGAATATCCAGATGTGTTATTTGGAAAAATTAAAAAAGATTATATGTCTCTGCCACAGGAAATTTTACAAGTAGTTATGATTAATGATCAAAATTTTATTCCTTTATTTGAAAAAAATAATAATTTAAGTCCTTATTTTGTAATTGTTGGCGATCTAATTGAAAAAAAATTTCAAAAGGAGATTATTAAAGATAATGAAAAAGTGCTAGAAGCAAGATTTGCGGACGCAGTATTCTACTGGGAAAATGATTTAAAAATTAATTTGGAGTCAAGAAAACAATTGCTTTCGGATATCCAATTCCATCAAAGATTAGGCACTTTCGATGATAAAACAAAAAGAATGGAATTTTTTGCTTTAAATTTAGCAAATCAATTAAATTTTGAATTTAATGCAAATCATTTAATAGAAGCGGTAAAACTATCAAAACTCGATTTAACAACTGGTCTAGTTAGAGAGTTTCCAGAACTTCAAGGAATTATTGGCGGATATATTGCTGAAGTTGAGAAGAAAGATAAAGTTGTTTGTTTATCTTTAAAAGAGCAATATCTTCCGAAAGGACCTTCAGATTTATGTCCTAAAAACAAATTGAGTATTTTACTTTCACTTTCTGACAAACTCGATACTCTTCTTGGTTTTTTTTTAATAGATGAAATGCCAACATCTTCAAAAGATCCTTATGCATTAAGAAGATCTGCTCTAGGAATTTTACGAATAATTGTAGAAAATAATTTAAAAATTGAATTAGAAAAATTTTTTAGTAATGAAATTATAAATAAATATAATTTACAAAATACTAAAAATTTTAAAATCCAAAATTTAATAATTTTTCTAACTGAGAGATTTAGATTTTTTTTAAAATCGATTACTAAAAGGAAAGATGTGGTAAATGCTTTTTTTATTGAAAAATCTTTCAGTAGCGATTTTTTAACTCTTTATAAAAAGTTTATAGCTTTAAATGAATTTATCAGTAAAGGAAAAGGAAAAAAAATCATCGAATTAAATAAAAGAGCACTAAATATAGTAACAATTGAAGGAAAAAAAATGGAGATAAACGATTTTATAGATAAAGACTTATTAAAAAAACAACATGAAAAGATTTTAGTTGATTCATTAGATAAAGTAAAAAATAAAATTAAAAATGAACAGGAGGATTTTCAAAGCGTATTACATATAATTTCCAGCTTACACACTCCTTTAAATAATTTTTTTGATAACGTTATGGTTAATGTTGATGACGTTAAAATTAAAAGTAATAGACTTTCAATTCTAAAAAAAGTTTTAAATACATTAAAAATTTATGCAGACTTTTCAAAAATACAAAAATAATACCTATGGATATAAATAAAATTAAAAAAAGTGGAAAAATAGGATTAGCTGATGCTTTAGTTGAAATTGAAAAAAATCCTTTTGATAAAAAAAATCTTTCTTTATTGACACAAGCTTACAAATCTAAGAATGGAAATATTCTTGGTATAACAGGACCACCTGGAGTTGGAAAATCAAGTTTAATTAAAAATTTAATAAAATATTATAGAAATAAAAAAAAAACTATAGCGGTAATAGCAGTCGATCCTTCATCAAAAAAAACCAAGGGCGCGTTATTAGGAGACAGAATTAGACTAGAAACTGATCCAAATGATAAAGGTCTTTTTATTAGATCTATGGCAGCAAGAGATAAATTGGGCGGTCTTGCATCAATCACTTTATCATCAGCATTTTTATTTAATGCATTATTTGATTTAACAATAATTGAAACAGTAGGAGTTGGTCAATCAGAGACAGATATTGCTAATATTGCTGACACTGTTTTGTTTTGTGTTCAACCAGGTTCAGGAGATTCTTTACAATTTATGAAAGCAGGGATTGTTGAAATTCCTGATATCATTGCTATAACAAAATCAGATTTAGGGGATATAGCTACTAATACCCATAATGATGTTATAAATTCAATAAAGATTGGCAATTATTCTAAAGAAAATAATATACCAATAATTTTAGTGTCTTCTAAGGAAGAAAAGAATATAGAGAATTTAGCTAAGAAAATTGAAGAACAACAAAAAAATAATTTAAATCTTAGAAATAAAAGAAAAGAGGTCAGAAGTGTTTTTTGGTTAGAAGAATCTATAAAAGAGCAATTCGGAGCAGCTGGGATAAAGAAATTAAAAAAAATAAAAATTAATAAGAATTCTCCTTTCTTACAATTTTTAGAAATTGTTAAATAATTAAAATATCTTTTTCTTTTTTTATATTTTTTATTTTATCTATTTCAATTAAAGCTAAAGCAACATTTTTACAATGAGAGATAGTCGTTCCAATTAATTGATTTTTATATTTTATTTCTTCAGGCGAGTTAAGTTTTTTTGTAAAAGATTTAATAACATAAAGTTTTTTTTTTAAAAAACCCTTATTTTTCATTTTGATTGTTACTTCTTGACCAACAAAACATCCTTTTTTCCAACAAATGGAATTTAAATTATCAAAATTGTATTGTAATAAATAAGCTTTATTATATAAATTATCTTTTTCTATATCTGGAACACAATTTAGAATTCTTTGTTTTTCATATTCATCAAAGTTTGAGAGCATTTTTGTTTTTTTAATAATTTTAAATAATTCATCCTCATCTTTTTTAGTACTGCAAATAATTCTTGAACCTAAATTTATATTCCTTGGATCATTAAAAATTTTTCTAGAACTTACTTTTTTATACTCCCCTAATTTTTTTGTTAGCCCCAGAATTTTATTTACTGATTTTCCAAAAAATAAAAAATATGAATAAATTTTTTTTTCACTAATGTTTAAATCTCTATTTAATTTATAAAACTTAAGTTTTTCCTTTAATTTTTTAATATTATATTTTGGCGCATCTAAATAAATTTTTCCCATATCTTTAAATAAAAAGAAATCATGTAGTAATTTACCTTGCGATGATAGTAAAGTAGAATAAATTGCACGATCGGCTTTTAGTTTATTTATATTATTTGTAATTATTCCTTGTAAGAAAGAAGTTGTATCTTTACCTTCTATACAGATAATAGATTTTTTTTTGAGTTTATAGTAATACATAAAAATATACATATAAAATACTTGCTAAACAATTTTTATGAAAGTTCTTTTTATAACTTCAACTAGAATAGGGGACGCTGTTTTATCTACTAGTATTTTAAATTATATAAAAAATAGATTTCCAAATTCTTATTTTTATATTGCAACTGGCAAAACTCCAGCTCCTTTATTTAAAAATTTCCAAAATGTTAAAAAAATTTTTATTCTAGAAAAAAAGTTTTTTAAAATTCATTGGTTAGAGCTTTGGCTACAAACTTTTTTTAACAAATGGGATATCGTTGTTGATTTAAGAGGTTCTATCATAAGTTATCTTCTCTTTAATAATCAGAAATACGTTTATAAATCAATTAATAAAAATATTCACAGATTAGATGAACTCGCACTTTTAATGAAAACAAAATACCTGCCATTGCCTTCAATACCTATTTTAAAAAAAGACACAAAAAAAATTTCTAAAGATTTTTTAAAATTAAAGAATTTTATTGCTATTGGTGCTTCGGCAAATTGGCCTGCAAAAATTTGGCCATCTAAAAGTTTTGTAAAATTAATTAAAATGCTTTTAAAAGAAAGAAAACTTGGAAAAAAAAAGTCTATAGTTTTTTTTGGTTCTTCAAAAGATTTAAAAAATATAAAAAAAATTACAAAACATCTGAAGAAATTTAGAGTAAGAAATTTGTGTGGAAAATTGAATTTAATTCAAGTTGCCGCACATCTTAATAAATGTAAGATTTTTGTTGGTAATGATTCTGGATTAATGCATATTGCTTCAGCTGTCGGCGTTCCTACATTAGGACTTTTCGGACCTAGTTTAGCAAGTCGCTATGCCCCAAAAGGAAATAATGCATATTATATTCGTACAAAAAAAACTTTTAATCAATTAACAGGAGAAAAGAATTTTGATTGGAATACAAAAAAGAATTTAATGAATTCACTTTCAGTTAAGAGCGTTTTTAAAAAAATTAAAAAAATTTTAGCATCTAACGGTTAGTAAATCTTTTAAATTAGTTGTAAAATTTGATGAACACCTATTTCTTTTCATTAACCATTTTTTTTCTATTCCCTCAGATGCAATACGAAGAGAATTTTTACCGTATTTTTGATTTATAGAATCAAAAGCATTCATTAAAACTTCTTTTCTTTTATCATCTTCTTTAAATAAATTTAAATCTATATTTTGAACTTCTAATCCTGATAAGATCACTCCAGCTTTTTGGTATAAATATCCTTTTTTAAAAATTTTTTTTAGACCTGTTAATGTTTCTTTATTTAAAGTTATTGTATTATTTGTTGGAAAATTTAATGGAATCGAAATACTATTTACATAAAATTCATTAGGATTTCTATTAAAAGGGTTGGTTCGAATATAGAGATTTATATTGTTTGCCACTAATTTCTCATTTCTTATTTTTTCCGCTGCTCTTATTATATAGGTAGAAACTGCTTCTGACATTTTTTTTAAAGACTTTATTCTTTTTCCAAAAGATCTAGATACACAACAACTTTTTCTTAATTTAAAATTATTATCTAATTCATAACAGGATATACTATTTAATTCCATTTTTGTTTTAAGACCTAATATATTCATATTTTTTCTTATCCACCTATTATCTTGTTGTATAAACTCGTAAGCATTATGAATGTTGTTTTTTATTAAAAATTTAGATAATTTATTTCCAATCCCCCAAATTTTCTCTACTTTTATTGTTTTTAAAATTTTTTCTTTATTTTTTATTTTTGTAATATCAAACACACCCTGAGTGTTTGCATTATCTTTTGCAATTTGATTTGCAATTTTTGCAAGTGTTTTAGTTTCACCAATACCAATGCTTACAGGAATACCGGTCCACTTTAATATAATTTCTCTTACTTTCATTGCGTACTTAGAGTAATTATAAATTTTTTTAAGACTCGATATTTCCATAAAAGCTTCATCAATTGAGTAAATTTCTATATTAGGAAATAATTGTTCTAGGATTTTCATTATCCTGTTTGACATGCTTCCATATAAAGTGTAGTTAGATGAAAAAACTTTTACATTATTTTTTTCTATAATTTTTCTTGCTTTAAATAAAGGTTCGCCCATTTTAATACCCAATGCTTTTGCTTCATTTGTTCTTGCAACTATACAACCGTCGTTATTTGATAAAACTACTACAGGTTTATTTTTTATCTTGGGGTTAAAGACTCTTTCACATGAAGCATAAAAAGAATTACAATCCGCTAAAGCAAATACTTTTTTTTTATCTTTAATATACATTATGAATAACTTTAGTGACTATTCCCCATATAAATATATCTGATTCGTTATTTATTTTTACATTTCTATAGTTTTTGTTATCTGAACTTAGTAAAAATTTCTTTCCTGAGACTTTAATTCGTTTTACTGTTAGGTCGCCATCAATAGAAGCTATAACTATGGAGTGATTTTTAGGCTTTATACTCTTATCTACAATTAATAAATCTCCTGAGTGGATACCAGCCTGTAACATGCAGTTTCCTTGGGATTTTACTATAAAAGTGGCTAGAGGATTCTTGATTAAATACCTATTTAAATCAATTTCTCCTTCCAGATAATCGTTTGCAGGAGAAGGGAATCCTGCACATACAGAATTTAAATATAATGCTACTTTCATTGTTTAAATGTTCATGTTTTGTTCTTTTTATATTGTTTTATTTACAAAGTCAAGATAGTTTTTGGCTTCATCCAATTATGGTAAAATGTGTTTATTACTTATTTTTAATCTAACTAGGAGGTGCCTAATGGCTGAAGAACTTTCGTTCTATGATGTTAAAACAAAAAAGAAGTTTACTACATCAGATTACAGAATTGAAGATAAAAGTGGCAGGAAATTTGCAGTAACCAAATCTCAGGAAGGATCTCACGAATGCTGGAGAGTGGTATCAAAAGATTTTGCTGCAGCAAATGGCGGATAGTTTAGTAAGAACTAATTAATTAATTGTGATGTAGCTAGCTTTGTTAAGTTGGCTACGTCCAATTTTTAGTGGTGCCGCCAAGTGGAATTGAATCACCGAACCCACCATTATCAATGGTGTGCTCATATGAGCTGTAACCATTGGTTTCATTGAATACTTAATATAACACGTGGTGCCGCCAAGTGGAATCGAACCACCGACCCCACCATTACCAATGGTGTGCTCTACCACTGAGCTATGGCGGCATATTTAATATTTGACATATCAATTAAAAAATATCAAGTTTATAATTTTATATTATATGATTACAAAAAATAAAACAAAGAAAGAGAAGTTTTTAAAAGAACAAAAGAAATTAGAGTTAAAATTAAGAGAAAATTTAACTAGAAGAAAGGAAAAAAAGAATTTTTATGGCAGTAATGTCTGATAAATGGATTAAAAAAATGGTTAAAGAAAAACAAATGATAAAACCATTTGAAAAAAATCAAATTAGAAAAGAAGGTATTTCTTATGGCGTATCATCTTATGGTTATGATGCAAGAGTATCAAATCATTTTAAAATATTTACAAATGTCAATTCTGCTGTTGTAGATCCAAAAAAATTTTCAAATGAAAGTTTTGTTGATAGAAAAACTGATGTATGTGTTATACCACCAAATAGTTTTGTTTTGGCAAGTACTGTAGAATATTTTAAAATACCTAGAAATATAATGGTTATATGTTTAGGAAAATCAACATATGCGAGATGCGGTATAATAGTTAATGTTACCCCATTAGAACCTGAGTGGGAAGGTCATGTAACTTTAGAATTTTCTAACACAACCCCTTTGCCTGCAAAAATATATGCAAATGAAGGAGCTTGTCAGTTTCTTTTTTTAAAAGGAGATACAGATTGTGAAACATCTTATGCTGATAGAAAAGGTAAATATCAAGGGCAACAAGGTGTAACATTGCCAAAACTCTAATCAATTACTATCTAAATATGATGGAAAAAATATCTATAGAAGGGGGAAAACCGCTTTTTGGAAAAGTTGAAATAAGTGGTTCTAAAAACTCCTCATTATCAATCCTAGCCTCTTGCTTGTTAACTGATAAAAAAGTTTCTATTTCAGGTATCCCAAAATTAACTGACACTTTCTTTTTTTTAGAACTCCTATCCTCTTTTGGAGTTGAAGTTGAAGGATTAAATAATTTTAAAAACACAAAGAAATTTATTTTAAATGCAAAAAAAATTACAAATAATAAAGCTCCTTATAATCTTGTAAAAAAAATGAGAGCATCTATTTTAGTTTTGGGTCCTTTATTAGCTAGGACAGGGAAAGCAATTGTTTCGTTGCCAGGTGGTTGTTCAATTGGTTTAAGACCAGTTGACATACACTTAAAATCTTTGGAAAAACTAGGGGCAAAAATTTTTATTGAAAAAGGATATATTTATGCAGAAGCATCAAAAGGTTTAAAAGGGAACAAAATTATTTTTCCTAAAATATCTGTAGGGGCAACTATTAATATTTTAATGGCTGCTGTCTTAGCAAAGGGTACAACAGAAATTCATAATGCTGCAAAAGAACCTGAAATAGAAGATTTGGGTCTTTGTTTAAAATCCATGGGTGCCAAAATTGAAGGTTTGGGAACAAATAAAATTTTAATAGAAGGAGTTACAAAATTAAAAAAAACAAATTATAAAGTAATGCTCGATAGGATAGAAGCTGGTACATATGCATTGGCTGTTGCAATAGCTGGGGGTGAAATAGAATTAGTAGGCGCTGAAAAAAAACTATTAACTTTTTTTTTAAATGTGCTAGAAACTATCGGTGTAGAATATTTTGTCACTGAGAACAGTATAATTTTTAAAAGAAATTCAAATTCTTTAAACTCTATAGATGTTACAACTGAACCATACCCAGGATTTCCAACAGACCTACAAGCACAATTAATGGCTGTAATGGCAATATCAAATGGTACTTCAGTTATAACAGAAAATATATTTGAAAATAGGTTTATGCATGCTCCTGAACTTATTAGAATGGGTGCAAAAATTAAATTAAAGAATAATTTAGCAATAGTTGAGGGGGTTAAAAAATTAAAAGGGGCTGAGGTTATGGCTACTGATCTTAGAGCTTCGGTCTCATTAGTACTTGCAGGTTTGGTAGCCGAAGGTAGAACTAATATCAGTAGAATTTATCATATTGATAGAGGCTATCAAGATATTGTAAAAAAACTTCAATTTTGTGGTGCAAATATCAAAAGAGTAGCAGTATGAAAGTAAATTCAAAAATTATATTAGCAATACCTAAAGGCAGGCTTGCAAAAGAAATAATGTCTTTACTTTCTTCATTAAATCTTGACCCTGAAAAAGATTTTTTTGAGGATCAAGAAAATAGAAAACTTTTATTTAAAACAAAAACAAAAAATTTTTTTTTAACAAAAGTAAGAAATTTTGACGTTCCAACTATTGTTGCGTTTGGTGGAGCTGATTTCGGAATTGTTGGAAGTGATGTAATAAATGAATTTGATTACGAAGAAATATATACTCCAATTGATTTAAATTTAGGAAAATGTTCTATGGTATTAGCTAAAAAAAAAAATCAAAAGTTTAACTTTGAATCAACTAGCGTAATTAAAATAGCTTCCAAATATCCTGTAGCAACGCAAAATTTTTTTGAGAATAAAGGTAAACAAGTAGAATGTATTAAACTAAATGGATCTATTGAAATAGCGCCACAATTAGGAATTTCTGAAATGATTGTAGACCTAGTTTCTACAGGTAAAACTTTACAAGAAAACAATCTTGAGATTATTGAAAAAATAAATGATGTATCTTCTAATTTAATAGTAAACCGTGTTTCATTAAAAACAAAATCAGATGATATTAATAAAATAATAAAACTTTTTGAGAAAAAAATATCATGAATATAAAGATAATTTATAAAAAAAACGATATAAAAAAATTTATTTCTAATCTTATAAATCAAAGCAAATCTTTAAATATTAAAATTGAACGAGAGGTTGAGAAAATATTTCAGAATATACAACGTAAAGGAGATAAAGCGTTATTTAGTTATGCAAAAAAATTTGATGGATGCAAATTAAATGCAAAAAATATTTTAATAGATAAAAATAAAATAAAAATTTTTGCTAAAAAATGTCCCAAAGATATTGCAAAAGCATTATATTTTTCTTCTTCAAGAATTAAGAAATTTCATTTACACCAAATACCAAAAAATTATAAATACAAAGATAGTAAAGGAGTAATTTTAGGTTCCCAATGGAAACCTATAAATTCTATTGGAATTTATGTACCAGGTGGAACTGCTACTTATCCTAGCTCTATATTAATGAACTCTATTCCAGCTAAAATAGCTGGGGTAGAAAAAATAGCAATGGTTATACCACAAAAAAATACAAAATTAAATCCAATAATTGCTAAAGCGGCTGAAATTGCTGATATAGATAAAATATATAGAATTGGAGGTGCGCATTCTATTGCAGCTCTTGCTTGGGGTACAAAATCTATCGAACCTGTTGACAAAATTGTTGGTCCAGGAAATATTTATGTAACTATTGCAAAAAAAAAGATTTTTGGAGATGTTGGTATTGATATGATAGCTGGGCCATCGGAAATATTAGTAGTTTCAGATAAAAATAACAACCCAGATTGGATTGCTGCAGATTTATTATCACAAGCTGAACATGACATAAATTCTAGATCTATTTTATTAACTGATGATTTAACTTTTGCAAACAAAGTAACTAAATCAATCGATTTAATTTTAAAAGATTTACCGAGATCGAAGATTGCATCAAAAAGCTGGAAAAATAATGGTAAAATAATAGTTATAAAAAAAATTTCTAATTCTTATAAAATTATTAATCAATTAGCTCCAGAGCATCTAGAACTAGCTATAGATGCACCAGAAAAAATTCTAAATAAAGTTTATAATGCAGGATCAGTTTTTTTAGGCAGATATACACCAGAAGCAATTGGAGATTATGTTGCAGGACCAAACCATGTTTTGCCTACTGGAAGAACAGCAAGGTTTTCTTCGGGATTAGGTGTTATTGATTTTTTAAAAAAAATTACTTTTACTAAATGTAATAAAAAAAGCTTGCATTTATTATCTAATTCAGCCATAAAAATAGCTAAAGCAGAGGGATTAGACGGCCATGCTTTATCAATTGATATGAGGAAAAAATAATAATGGTTAAAGAAGAATCTTTAGAATTTACAGGCGTTGTCTTAGAACTTCTACCAAACGCTATGTTTAAAGTTAAACTTGAAAATGACCACGAAGTTCTAGCACATACTTCTGGTAAATTAAGAAAAAATCGAATTAGAGTTTTAGTAGGAGATAAAGTAGATGTTGAGATGACTCCGTATGATTTAACTAAAGGAAGAATAGTATATAGACATAAAGACTAATTTTTTATTATTTTTAATAAGTTTAAGTATTGTATTTTGATTTCTATAAAAAATAAGACTATATTAAAATCTTTAAATATTTATGCCCAGGTAGCTCAGTCGGTAGAGCAAAGGACTGAAAATCCTTGTGTCGGTGGTTCGATTCCGCCCCTGGGCACATTTTAAGAACTAGATATGAAAAAAAAAGTTGCTTTAATAACAGGAATCACAGGTCAGGACGGAGCATATTTAGCAAATTTACTTTTGAACAAAGGTTATAAAGTTTATGGCACTTATAGAAGAAGTTCATCATTAAATTTGTGGCGACTTGAAGAATTAGGAATCTTAGAATCCATAGAACTTCTTTCTCTTGAATTACTAGAGAAATCAAATATAGAAAGAGTTATAAAATTAATAAAACCAGATGAATTTTATAATCTTGCCGCTCAAAGTTTTGTAAGTTTATCTTTTGAAAATCCAATATACACCGCTCAAGCAGATGCCTTAGGTGTTTTAAAGATATTGGAATCAATAAGAATGATTGATAAAAAAATTAAATTTTACCAAGCATCTTCATCTGAAATGTTTGGAGAAGGAAATTTAAAAAAATTGAATGAGAAGTCATTTTTTTATCCAAGGAGCCCTTATGCAATTTCAAAAGTTTTTGGTCATCATATAACTGTTAATTATAGAGAATCTTATGGAATTTTTGCATGTTCAGGAATTTTATTTAATCATGAGTCTCCACTAAGAGGAATTGAGTTTGTAACAAGAAAAATTACTTCAACGTTAGCTGAAATTCATGTTGGTAGAAAAAAAATTCTCGAACTTGGGAATATATATGCTAAAAGAGATTGGGGTTACGCAGGCGATTTTGTAGAAGGGATATGGAGAATGATTCAAAAAGATAAACCAAGAGATTATGTATTAGCAACTGGAGAGGAACACTCTGTTAAAGAGTTTGCAACATTAGCAGCAAAGTTGACAGGTTTTAATTTAGTTTGGAAAGGTAAAAAATTTAATGAGTATGCGGTAGATAAAGATACTAAAAAAATTATAATTAAAAAAAATATGGGTTATTACAGGCCCTCAGATGTTTCCAAATTAAAAGGAGATCCAAGAGAAGCAATAAATAACTTAAATTGGAAACCAAAAATAAAATTTAAAGATTTAGTAAAGATAATGGTTGAAAGCGATAAAAAAAAATCACTTAAAGGAAAAATATTACAATAATTAGTTTCTATTATAAATATCTTCAAATCTTATAATATCATTTTCTAACAATTTATCGCCGGTTTGTATTTCAATAATTGTAAGTGGAATTTTTTCTTTATTTTCAACTCTATGTTTTGCCCCTTTAGGAATATCTATAGATTGGTTTTTCTTTAAATTATACACCTTATTATTTTTAGTTATGCACGCTTTTCCTTTAACTACAATCCAATGTTCAGATCTATATTTATGTTTTTGATATGATATTTTTTGTTTAGAGTTTATTATTAATTTTTTTACTTGATAATTTTTTTTAGTTAAAAGTACTTCAAAAGATCCCCAAGGTCTATAAACAGTAGGGTGATATTGAACTTTTTCGTTATTTTTTTTAGATAAATTTTGAATGTCTTTTTTAATATTTATATCTTTGTCATTCGGCATTATTAATAGAGCATCTTTAGTTGATATTATTATTAAATCTTTTTGTCCTATCACCATTACTTGTTGATTTTCAGATTGTATAAAACTATTTTTTACATTTTTTATTTCAACCGATCCTTTTATAAGATTATTTTTTTTATCTTTTTTCGATAAATTAAAAATAGATGGCCATGAACCAACATCGCTCCATTCAATATCAAAGTTTTTTACAATAATATTTTTTGATTTCTCAATCACAGATATATCTATTGGTTTTGAAATAATTTTAGAAAAATGTTTTTTTGATAATCTTAAGAAATCAAGATCTTTATTAGAATATTTAATTGAATTATTTGATTGATTTAGAATTTGTTTATCATAAAGCTCAATTTCTTTTAACATCAAACTAGCTTTAAAAAAAAATATTCCTGAGTTCCAAAAAAAATTTTTATTTTTAAAATATTTTTTTGCTTTATCTAACGAAGGTTTTTCTTTAAATTCGTCTACATAAAAAGTATTACTTTTTTTATCAAATAATTTTCCTTTTTTTATATATCCAAAGCTTTTATCTGGCTGTTTAGGCTTAATACCAAATATAATAATTTTATTTTTATCGCAAATTCCCGAGCAATTATTTATTATTTTATGAAAATTATTTGTTTTATTAATTTTATGGTCGGATGATAAAACTAAAATTTTTGCATTTTCATCTATTTTTTCTACTATTAAAGATGCTATAGCTACAGCAGCAGCAGTATTTCTTCCAACAGGTTCCAGAATTATTAATTTTGGCTTAATATCCATTTCTCTTAATTGTTCAGCTATTAAAAATCTGTGTTCGTCATTACAAATTAATATAGGAGGATGAAATATTTTTTTATTTTTTATTCTAATTAAAGTTTCTTGAATTAATGTATAATCAGAATTAATTTTTAAAAATTGTTTTGGGAATGACAAACGAGATTGAGGCCATAAACGTGTACCAGATCCCCCAGATAATATTACTGGATATATTTTATTAATTTTCACTATTTATGATTTATGAGTAAGCCTAGACGAAATCAATCAAAAAATATAGTTATTTCTACGCAATGCTTTTCACCAGTTTTAGGTGGCATGGAAAATTTAATGAAAGGACTAGCTGAAAGCTTATATAAAAAAGATTTTAATATATTTGTTTTTGCAGATAGTAAAAACTCATTAGATGAAGAAAAACATGACAAATA
>Ga0315338_1001476_pt1 | contig 29246 bp, 59 predicted proteins | sample ASW8metaG_FD_204518 | JGI IMG/M metagenome (GOLD analysis project Ga0315338, IMG submission 204518) | Ammonia-oxidizing marine archaeal communities from Monterey Bay, California, United States - ASW #8 | ecosystem: Environmental > Aquatic > Marine > Coastal | place: USA: California | collected... | reverse complement strand
CTAGAAGTGGTATCAAGAGAGGGTCGACCTCTTATTATTATTGCTGAAAATGTAGAAGGCCAAGCTCTTGCTGCCCTTATTATGAATGCACTCCGTGGAACGATGAAAGTTGCCGCCGTGAAGGCCCCTAGATACGGCCAAGAGCGCCGAAACATCCTTAAAGACCTCGCAGCATCAATCGGAGCAACATTCGTCTCTAAGGAGAACGGAGCCAAGTTAAGAGATACGAAGCTTGAAGACTTAGGTCGCTGCAAAAGCATTGATATTACTAAAGGAATTACAACGATTATCGACGGCAAAGGTGACACAGACGAAATTGAAAAGCGCATGAAAGCTTTAAAAATTGAATTAGAACAAACGGACTCAGTTTATGAATGCGAGCGTATCCAAGAGAGAATTACTCGTCTTGCGTCCGGCATCGGAATTATTCGTGTCGGCGGTCTCACAGAAGTTGAGATGATTGAAAAGAAACACCGCATTGAAGACGCCCTAGAGGCCGTTACATCCGCGCAACAAGAAGGTGTGGTTCCCGGTGGGGGCGTAGCTCTTCTGAGGGCGACACGAGGCATACAAGTCGAAACTGAAAATGAAGATCAAGAGTTAGGAGTTAAGATTGTACTCGAAGCAGTGAAAGCACCTCTTCGCCAAATGGCTGAAAATGCAGGCGAGTCCCCAGACTTGATTTTATCTCTTGTTCAGACCGCAGATGACAACTTAGGTTGGGACTTCGCAAATGGTAAATTAGTTAATATGGTGGAACAAGGGGTTATTGATCCTGCCAAAGTTACAAGAACCGCACTTCAAAATGCCGCTTCAGCAGCATCTACATTATTAACTACAAATTATGCGATTGTTGAAGTGTAAAGATTCGTCGCGAAACTAGTTATATGCAGAACCTTCAAGGGGCCTATATTGTGAGTGATGATGTAAAAACACCTTTTAATTCTAATTTCCGAGATACTTGGAATCAGATTGTAGAACTTAATGGAAAGATCGAAAGATTGATGGATTCCATTGAGTCTATGAAAGAAAAACAAGAGGAAATGGCCATTGGAATTGAAAAAATTAAAGAAGCTGTGTATAATCCAGACCAAGGAATTTACGCTCGATTGAGAGAATTGGAAAACTGGAAGAGTTCCTCTTCAAAAGTCATTTGGATGCTCGTCGCTAGCATTGTTGGATTATCAACTGCTGCACTTTGGGCACAGATTGTGGCTGGGGGATAATCGAGGTTGAAAAATGTCTTCGTACCTTTACTATAAGAGCTATAAAAAAGTTCATAAACCAAAAATACAGGACGAAAGCATACCTTTACTTATCAGAAGTTTGATTAAAGACGCACCTACATCGGATGCAAAGTCGTTTTTAGAATCTTTGATGAATTATTATCACGCTTATGACGGCTTAACTCCAAAACAGATGTCAGCACTTAAGGATATTGAACTTTCTATTGTAGAAAGAATGTCTAGTGATCATGAAAAGTGGGTTAAAGAATATAATGATGAGAAGCGAAAGGTCGCAAAGGTTTGCGCACATTATTATGCAGCCCACCCTCCATACTATGAGTCGCTTATTAAGAATATTTTAACAAATCCAGATTTTGTCCCTACAAAGAAGCAATTTATCTCCATGTGTCAGAATGTTTACACAAAAAAGGTGTTAGCTGCAACAAATGACGACCCAGTTTATGCAAATGGTCAGCTTGTTCAAGGAAGAAAGACAGCGCCAAAGCAAATCTGCAATAAGTTGTGCACGGTTGTGGCGTCAAATGACCGCCCTGTGACTTCTGCTGCAAAAGGATCGAAGACTTATCTGGTTTTACCAGTTGGGGAAGCGTCCCCAATCGAGTGTGAAGAAAGACACTTGAAAAATTTTAAAAAATAGACTTGACAAAACGTTAAAATTGTTATATAGTTATCAGAGTATAAGGAGAAAATAATGAAAGTTACTATACAGACAACTCATGAGTTGGAGACAGTTCCAAAAAAGGTTGCAGGAATTGTTGATGAAGCTGCCGAAAGCCTAGAGAAGCTCGTCTTGCCGGATCTTGATGAATGTTCTGGTATGTTAAAATACTCAAAGGACATGTCTGATATTTCTAAGGTTTTTGATAAGATTACGAAAACGAAAGAGAATTTCATTCAAGCCGCTGAGACACTCGATGACTGTCTGCAAATTCTAATGGGTTATGGCAAGGTTATAAACCAGCTTTCGCAAGAGGCGAACAAGCAGTCAAATACAGTTGAGCCCACAGTTGACCAAATCTTAGAAGAGATAGAAGCGGCTGAAGAAGAGGTTGCTGATGAGGGACATTAAGGTTGGAGATCTGGTCTTCCTGCCGGCAGACGTGACATTGTTGCGGCATTCGGATCAGCCACGCGCCTTTTGTAGAACGAAGGTTCCAAGGCACGTCCTTGTACTAGAGACGACGACAAATCCAGATTATTACACAATCTTGTATGATGGGGATAGGTGGTCTGCCTATAAGAAAGATATATATCCGATTGTTGAAAAGGAGGTTATTAACAATGGTAGTTAAATTTGTAGAGGTTTTTGAATCGACGAAGGTCCATTCAAACGATATCAATAGAACATTTTCGTTGAGAGAAGTATTTGTAAATCCAGAACAGGTTGTTTGTGTGAGGTCTGATGTAGATGTGCACCAAAAGCTTCAAGAAGGATATATGCCCGAAGGTCTAGACCCTAGACAAGAATTTTCCAGAATCTACCTTAACAGAGGTCAAGCTGGATTAGATATTATTGTCGTTGGAAAGCCCTCGATCATTGAAAAGGAATTAAAAAAGAATTATAAACAAGTTTTGAAGGGATAAATGTTTGTAAACAAGAAATACTGGATATCTCCAGAAATGCTCGAACATCAAATCTCAGAAATTGTTGCCATCAAGAGATTGATAAAACATTTAATCAAAGACAACGTTGATAAAGATTCCGCTTGGAAGTCAGACCTGTTGCCTTCATTGTTTGAATATCACACATATACTTATCAAATGGTCCAGTTCTTAACAGAGTTGTTTCTTGGCAAAAAGAAATATAATCCTGAATTACAGAAACAAGAATACTTGATCGACGAAGCTCAGAGTCTTTATTTAAAGAGTCACACTTCTTTATTACGAATCATTGACGCCGATTTAAAACATAAGCATGGAATATCGGTTACGATTCATTAAGAAATCAACTAGTTAGTTAGGTACAAATTGTATGGAGAGCAGGGCATGAAAGAAACAAGAAAATGGCTTAAAGAAACAATAGAAAAAGAAATTGCTTTAAGACAACCAGCAGACATAAGTCAACCAGTGTATGACGGTGACCAATTCAAGCAAGTACTCGTTGAAGAAATTCAAGATTTTTTATCTGAAGCAGTTGAAGACGATGCCGAACGACAAGGACATCAAGCAAGAGTAACTCAGGTTTATGAAGTCCAAGCTGCTCTTGTTATTAAAGACACGGTGAAGATCGATGATGTATATACAGAAATTCGAGCCATCGATGGTGTAACTATTGTTTCCACAGCAGTTGAGAAAAGAATTTCTGGACTTTCACGAGAGAAATCGTTAATCAAAATTAAGTTTATGAAGGGCAACAACTCCTTAGAACATTATGTCTCTCTTTTGACAAGAAGTATCTTAAGGGTTAATGGGGTGGTTAACGTCAAGTTACTGGCAGCGAGGAAGCTGGCCTCTTAATGAAAAATCTTTTAGAATCTTGGAAAGACTATTTGAATGAATCAAATGGCGGTACGATACTTGCAATCTTCGGCCCCTCGGGCTCTGGTAAATCCAGACAAAAGAATATCTTTAAGCAAAATGGTTGGGGTGAGATAGTCTCCTTTGTAACCAGACCTCCAAGAGGCGACACTGATGCAGAGTATGAGTTTACAACAGAAGAAGAATGGAAATCAGAGTTTGAAAAAGGAAACCTACTTAACACAAACGAATACGCCGGAAATTTTTATGGCACAAAAATCTCAGATTTTCGAAATGCAGATAAGACCATATTAGTCACTGATATTACTAATGTTGATGGATCTCGCGGAGAGCAAGATCTAAACAATGTTGCAAGGCGATTAGGCAAGAGATTAGTTTTAATATTCTCAGCCCCACCTGCAGAAAAAGAATTAATTAGAAGACACCAGCAAAGGCTGGACTCAGAAGAATATTCTGGACCAGAGGAATTTGAGGAAAGAGTGCGCCAAGCTCGTGAAGAAGCGAACACCATGCAGGCCAAAGTAAATGGGCTAAGTGCTGAAGTTCATACTATTTATAGTGACGAAGAAGCTCAAGAATTAGCGAGGACTTTGGTGTGACTAATTTTAATAAAATATGGAAGAACTACATTAACGAAGAACTTCTCGTTGAAAGCCGCTACACCGATGCATTAGCTTACGCTCAGAACTTTAACAAAGGCGCGAAGCAATTCAGAGTTAAAGATGTAATTGACCAGATGTCAGCTACACAAATTGAGACCCTGAAGGACGGTGCAGCCAGAGCAATCGACTATGTTAGAGAGAACGATCCAAGCGGAGATAACAAATATCTTATGTGGGTTGCCCGCTACATTCGAAAAGATATAATGAGAAGGTTGCAGAAGTACGGCAAGCAGTGGAACACCACTCCCGCCCCTTGGGGTGACCCCGATGCTCCAGCCGAAGGACCATATGATCCAGACGTCATCGCAAAAAACATTGCTAACTTAAACGTCGATAGCGTCATCGGCTTGGTTGAGCCAATAAAGAATTACCATCTTTTGAAGCAAAGAGACTTCATGAAGAAGGACATTTACGATTACGATCCCACAAATGAGATTGGCGACTTTAAGAATGACGTTCAAGCTGGACTGCGAAAGCTGAAAGACAAGGACGATCAGGACAAACTAAAGAAACAAGCAGCAGGAGAAGCAGACGATCTTCTTGAAACAGACGACTACGCAGTCATTCGCCCCAATACAGAGGGTGCCTCCTGCTATTATGGATGGGGAACTCGCTGGTGCATTTCAGCGAGAGAATCACGAAACTACTTCAATCAGTATACTGGTGAGGGCAAGACATTTTATTTTGTTATGTTTAGGCACCTTCCAAATTCTAGTCCATACAAAAAGGTGGCCCTTGTATACGGAAAGGATCAAAATGGTGACACAGACCCAGAACAGGTCTTTGATGCTACCGACGAAGAGACCGGTGACGTTGGCTTGATTGAAGCAATCACCGAGAACTTTCTCCACCGCGTATTTCAAAAAAGTGATGTTTTTGAAAAAACAAGAAATAAAATCAAAGGTCTGAAGGATCAAGAAGATCGAGACGAAAGACTCAATGGTATGAAAGATATGATCGCCAGAATAATTGAAGACCCAACAGAGGACGATATCCCTAACGAGACGGTCCTGAAAATCGCGAACTATCTTTTCCCAGATACCTACTCCGAAGTAATCGATTTAGAAATAAGACCCCTTTCGGAAAGATTTGACGAACTTATACAAGAGACTTACAGCGATATCACAGGCAACTCCGCTTTTCACGCCGAAGAAAACCCCGCAGGCCCAAAGGGGGAAGATTATGAAAAGGTGTTCGATCAGTACGCTCCGTTTAATAACATCTACGTGAACTACGATGAGTACGACGAAGGTTCTTGGTATTGGGATGCTAGCTTTAGGATTGCTTTAGACGATCCTCATTTTGCAGATCTCAATCTGCCCGAAGAAACTGACATGGACGAATTTGCAGATGCCATTCATAAAGGTGTAGATCAAGCCGGCATTTATCCAGATGAAGTTGAAGCCGATGGTTACGATAATGAAGTCAACATAAGGCTCACCCCGGATTATGATGAGCAGAATGGCCTTGAGGGCTTTGAGAGATTCCTTGATAGAATGAGTGATATTGATAGCACTCTCGAAGATTCTGGCTTTTGGTCGACAGTGGCAGAGGTTTTGATGGAGGAGGGCATCACAGCCGGAGGTTTAAAAGAACTCTCAGACAAGCTCGACGAGATTGAATTTAAGAATATAGAGTATGGAATGGAAGGCACAGTGTTTACCATTGTATTGGAAGTTGATCCAGTGCTCGCAAGACCAAAAGGAATTAGTGGCCTTTATTTCGGTCGCATGATAAATTCTTTTACTGGCGGCCAATTGGCCAGCCCCAAGCTGAATGACCCAGAAGTTGGCACTTCACCCGGCCTCGCCCCGTTTAAGGCCACCAATATCGCTAATGCTATTGGAGAGAATACTCTTGATAAAATTGAACAGGTAATCGGAGACAAATACGAAGACTATTATAAACAACTGACTCTTCCCGGACTAGGCCCAGATGCCTCAGCAGCAGAACCACTGGAGGCTCTTCCGTTAATAGACATGGAGTTTGTCCCACGTCCGGACAAGATCGACCTTAGAACTCCCGGCACAGAGAAGGTTTCATTTGACTCAAAGGAGCGAGGCAAAGGAGCAGGCGGAATCAACATTGAATATCCTTACAACCTTATCCTTACACTAACCAATGAACAATTCTGGGAGACAGTAGGGGCAGACGAAGACGAACTTGAAGCACTGCTAACTTTCCTCAAATGGATTGACAATGATGAGGTTAAGAATAAGATTGAGGCAATACTTCAGGGGGTCTTGAATGATGCTGTGCTTCAATATATGAAGGACAATCCGCAAAAAACCGCAAAAGATCTGGAGGATGAGGGCCGGCCACCTTCGAGCGCCGACGTCGAAGATGAGCCACAAGTTGCAGAGCAGCTTAACGAAATATACAAAAAATGGGCGAGGATAATAAAGTGAAACTTAATCAAGCAGTAGTGTTAGATTTGAAAATGGTCATCACCGTTCTTACGATCATTATAGGTCTTGCCGGCTTCTATTACACAACAGAGCTACGCTTGGACAGACTCGAAGCTTCATCAGCAAGTGTTCAGCCAAGCGGAGATGTTGAGTCTTTAAAAAAGCAGATTCAGTCGTTAAAGAAGCGAGTAAAGAAGCTGGAAAGAAAATGAAACAGCTTTTTGAAAACTGGCGAAAGTTTGTATTATCTGAAAAGCTTATGCTTAAGCCCGGACCAAACGGTTGGGACAAGTATTGTGAACTAGTCGCCGCAGCATACCAAAGCGCACCCCGCTTCGATCCTGCTGCTGTAGCTTCTTTTGAAGCGATGACTCCCTTTGTTGAGAAGATGTTTAAAAGAATCGAAAGCGTCGTTGATATACAGTTTGTCGAAGAACATCCGTATGAAAATGCAGAGGAGTTGAGACAAGACGTTCAACAAAACGGTGTTCTGAGAATCTCTACTCTCGATGCCGAGCACGATATCTTCGATCCTGCGACTAATGCAAAGTTCAGGGCGATCCACGACTTCATGTCCCACATCCAGAGAAATACAAACTTTGATGCAAAAGGTGAGATAGCTTCATATAACGCACACCTTCAAACGATGCCACCAAAATCATACCCAGCCTTATTTACAGAGGTTGTGGGGCAGGCTTGCACATCAATTATCACAGGCAAATTCCCAGAGCAAAAAATAGCTTTACTTTCTGGGTTTGATTATGTTAATATAGGTGTTGTCGAAGGATACGACATCGTTAACAAAGAATTGGTGAAGAGTGAAGAAAGTAATTAAAGAGTGGAGAAGGTTTTTGTCCGAGGAAAAGAAATCTATAAACACAAAAGAAGAGTTAATAGATTTAATTAAGAAAGACCCGGATCAAAAGATTTATTTGGATAACCCAAAGGGAACAACAAAAAAGTTTGGTGGTGTTGATCCAATAACCTTGCCATTCGACTATGGAGAATACCCTGAGATCGTCAATCCGGCAGACGGAATGGGTTGGGATATTATAATCGTTCCCGGCAGCACAAAGGACGACAAGGACTTAACACCAGTGGGCCATGTGAGCTATACTGGTGACGAGGAAGAGTGGGCAGAGAACACACCAAGGGATATGCCACCTGATCTCAAGAACAACCACAAGATCTTTGTTTCTTCTGGTGGAACTTATTCTGCTAGCGGAAAGAAAATAATTGAAGATTTTTTTAAAGAAAGATGGCAGTTTAAAGATCCTGAGTGGTACTTATAAAGCACTAAAATAAAGAGGTAAAAATGGCTATTATTAAAGGGTTGCACGCACAACTCATAAAAGATCAATTTAAGAATGCGTTGGAAAAGAAAGGTTATGCTTTCTTTGACAATAACAAAAGTTATAATTTAAACATCATCGGCGTTCGTAACAGTTCGCACGACTCAACGAAGTTTGATGACATCTTGACGGTTGTTTACAGAAATGATAAGAAAGAGTGGGAAGTGCTTACGTATGAGGTTACAACAGAGCCCGGGCCAAGCATACTTAGGAAGCCGATCAATCCTGATGGCACAGCCATCCTCGTCCCCGGTCAGTACCGAGGCGTTTACAAGATAGGGTTACACGGTGGTTCTTATCGACACACAGCTTTGATTCAAAGAGGTGGAAAGGTTGAGGTCTGGAGAGATACAAACAAGAACGAGAAGATCGAGATCGATGAAAACACTTTGGTTCAGGACGGAATGTTTGGCATTAACATTCATCGCCATGCATCATCTTCTGAAAGAGAGTACGTTCGCGGTTCTTCTGCGGGCTGCCAAGTCTTTAAAGATTCCCGACAATGGAACCAGTTCTTGAATGTTTGCCACAAAGCCGCCGATGCATTTCGCAATTCATTTACATATACTTTAATTGAGCAAAAAGATTTAGAATAATGAAATTAATCTCTACTCATATGTGTAAAGAGAATGACTGTGGATACCACGGTAGCCTCTTTGGAGGCACGATGCTTTCTTGGCTCGACGAAGCGGCAGTATCGTTTGCTTGTCAGACCTGCGAAACACCAAGGATGGTTACAGTGTCAATGGATAAAGTTGAATTTCTTAAGCCAGTTCGCCCGGGCCAAATCATTAAGATTTATGGGGAGTTATTAAGTTTTGGCGTAACTTCATGCGTGTTAGGCATTGAAGCTCGCCGTTACAGTACATATAATCTATCTGAAAAGGTAGTTTGTAGAACAAAAATGAAGTTTGTTCGTTTAGATGGGGATGGAGAAGCCGTTCCAATTACTAGTTATGTCAAGGAGAAACATAAAAAATGAAAGTATCTAAAACTAAAATTGTTAAGATGATTCAGGAGATGCTCGACACACCCGGCCATGTTCAGGTTCAAAAGACTGAAGATGGTCTTATCGTTGTTGATGTTCCCGGTTCTGATGCAAAGGCAGTCTTTACATCGGAAGAGGCACTAGAACTCTTGACCAAGCTTACAGCGGCGTTAAAATAGAATGTGTATCATCTGCCTTGAAATAGACAAGAATAGACTTACTTTTTTAGAAGCTGCGCGAAATGCTAGTGAGATGTGGGGAAGTTTAGATCGCTACCACCGCGATGACGTAACAAAGAAACTTATTGAGCTTGAGAAAAGGGAGAGAGAAGAGAATGAAGCAACTTCTTGAAAATTGGCGAAAGTTTGTTAATGAATCCTCCACTGGTAAAAAGCTAGAGGGTTACACAACCAAGCTTTCCAGAGAGATTGTCGAGGCAATCAAAGATGAAGACCTCCGTGCTTATTTTGCAGAGAACGGAAAAGCTCAATTTAAAATGCAGGTTGACGCTCTCGATGAGATAGACAACGTAAGAGACCTATACATTGTTATGCAAGCGGTACCGGAAGAATACTGGCATCCACCCATGGCCGTTGCTGGTAAATATGAATACACAATCGGCGGAGATCAAGAAGAAAGAAAGACTTCTGATCTTGAGATAATGTTTCGCCTACCGCAAAACTATGAGTTAAGCATATTGTCAGAAGTTATACCAGAACTTAAAGATGCCCTTCGTCACGAATTGGAGCACAGCACTCAACCAACGGACATGCTAGACAAGGTTCAAAAGAGTATACCCGATGGCCAAATCTGGGCCTCAATACAAGCAGCCGAGAGCTATTATACGAGCGAGTCTGAAACAAAGGCACATATCGCAGGATTGTACAAGAGAGCTAAGATGACAAATACTCCAGCCCACGAAATTTTAGACGATTACTTAACAGAACTGTTTCACACAGGACAGTACTATGATTACACAGAGGAAGAACTTAAACCTCTGATTCTTCGTATTAGAGAACTGTGGTTATATTATCTGGCTTCTCGATATCCTTTATCGGATACAGGCGAGAGCACCACTTAACAAATAATTTAAAAAGTGTATAATTAAGGCTCACTAGGAGAAAAAAATGAGTTTAGTATTAGCCATAGCTTTGTTTCCAATTTTAGCTTTATTGGTAGTACGTCTTGTGTTTAAACATATCGTACCACTACAAGAGGTAGTTGAGTTAACAACTGAAAGAACATGCGCCGCCCATGAAGAGGTTACGCAGGTCGATCTATCTTCACATACCGTAAAAGATCTACGAGCATTAGCTAAAGAGCGCGGTATCAAAGGAGTCAGCCAACTTAAGAAAGCTGACCTTATTAAAAGGCTCCAGTAAAAGTTTGTTTGCAGATTTTAAAACTAATTATCAGGAAGGAAAAACAATGAAACCACTTCTTGAAAATTGGGTTAAGCAACTTGAAGAAGAGCTTGCCGATTATAAATCATCTTTTGAAGTCAAAGACGAATTGACACCAGAGGTTTGGCAGAACAACCAACTTAAAGCCGAAGTTCTAGGTGTACTTCGCGAAATATCAAAAGACTTCTTCGACGGCTTAGAGCTTGGGCAAATTGATATTAAAGATATAATCTTAACTGGTTCGCTCGCAAACTATAATTGGTCAGAGTATTCAGATATCGATTTACATATTTTAATTGATTTTGCACAAGTAGACGAAAACGTAAAGTTGGTTAAAGATTTCTTCGGTGCAAAGAAGAGTGTATGGAACTCAACGCATGATATTTTGGTTATGGGTTATGAGGTGGAGATATATGTTCAGGACATAAACGAGCCACACAAAGCCTCCGGTCAATATTCTATCATGAACGATAGTTGGAATGTTGAGCCTTCTAAGGTTAATCCTGTTATTGATTGGAACAGCATTTCATTAAAGTACGAGTCCTTCAAAGATCAGATTGCTAGAATTGCAGAGATCCACGATGATGAACATTACGAGCAAGCTAATACTATGGCAATCAGATTACAAGACAGGCTTAGAAAGTTCAGAAAGTCTGGTTTAGAAACAGGCGGCGAGTTCTCCGTTGAAAATTTAACATTCAAGGTTCTTCGCCGCTCTGGTGCAATCGGTGAGTTGATTGACACAAAACACAGAAGCTATGACGCTACGATGTCTTTGGACAGTCCGCTCCCGGAATAATCTGAGAAGAGCCGTTAAACTTTTTGAATACATCATAGGTGTGAGCAGTGGTGTCTATCAATACGATATCTTGACGCCCACAGACTCTTGTACCACTATTTAAAAACAATGCATCATCAAACTGAACCTTCATTGGATGATGTGAGTGGCCTGTGACTACGATGTCTGCTCCCATTTCAGAAGCCATCGAAGCTGCCATATGTTCAAACTTCCCAACCTTCCATTGATTGTTGAGAGCTTTCAATTTGCTGGATATGTTTCCACTTCTGGTTATATCAATCCCCATTCTTTCAAGCCAGCCTCCCATCCAAACGCCGACTCTTTCAAAATTCTTTGTCCAGAAATCGGCGATCATAGGATCAAGCTGATGTCCGTGAAAGAAAACAATGTTTGTACCATTGTCTTTAATCTTGAGCATTTCCGGGGCATTTAAAACCTTCCCGGTAATCGTATCGTGGTTCCCTTGGAGGAGAACATATTTATCGCTTGTTAAGATCTTTTTACTTATCTTTGGATAATGTCTTAATACCGACCTTAACTGACCTTCATGGTCCAGAGTTTTACTACGTAGTGTCTCAAAGACATCACCTAACAAGATAATCCTGTCTACGTGGTTTTCTAAATATCTTAATAATGTGTAAAGTTGCGCCTCTGCACCTTGGTTTCTATTGAACTGGTCTAGTTTGTCTTTTCTTCCGAGATGCAGATCGCTTATAACTGCAATTTGCATCCTTAGCGCCTCCCGAATTGTTTGAAGAATGGTGCGAAATTAATTACGCACTATAGTATATTAGCATGAAGTGAAACAAAAGTTCATAAAAAAACGACCAGAAGTTAAAAAAAACTATTTACTTTAGGAGTTGGAGCCAAAATGACGTTTAATATGACCCCCGGCGAAGCAAGACAGCTAATGACTCACCAAGTGGTGAAAGAAGCTTTGGGCGACAAATATATTAGACTAAAACTGATTAATACTCTCAAGATTACAGAGGATTTAGAGAAATCAGAAACTAAAATAGCTTGCGAAGTCCAACGAGGAGACACTGCTTTCCTAATAGAGGGAAGTGGAAAAGGTCCAGTCGATGCTTTCTATTCTTCTTTGTCCGATCATTTGTCGGATGAGTATTGTACATTAAGTGACTTTTACTTTTCAGAGTTTGGTATTCAAGCAGACTTACTTAAGAAGCATAGGAGATCGGGTTCTGATGCTCACGTTGAGTCTTTGTTGGTTATAAGAAGTTATGAGGGCGATGACTTTATCTTTCGAGAACAAGCACACTCTGTTATTAACGCTTCAGTGCTTACAGCTTTAAGCGCCATCGAGTACTTTATTAATCTGGAAGAGGCCGTTGTCGCAACACATGATGCATTGTATGATGCAAAAAAAAGAAAACGTAGTGATCTCGCTAATACTTACTTAATGAGGTTGATACAATTAGTAGATAAAAGTTCGTATCAAGAAACTCTACGAAAGAGAGGAAGAATCAAACGTGACTAATAGATTTGACATAGGTGATCTAGTTTCTTATAGAGTCACCCGAAAAATCCCCCAGAGTTTGGGTGTCATAACTGAAGTAAAAGATGGGGATCTAGTGAAAGTGCATTGGTATATAGAACATGTCATTCCGCATGCGAGAAGACAGAGAGAGTGGATTCCCGCTGCTGTTTTGGAATCTGCCGGATCTTTTAGAGTTTTATCGAAAGTAACCTTGACAAAATAGAAATTAATGGTATAATACAAGTATGAGTAAAGATAAAGAAAAAAACATAAAGCTAGGACCAACAGACGGGGCAATTATTTTTTTGGATAAAGGTCCGAAGAACGTACCGGTGAATGAGTTTGTTATTCCAGAGGGCGATGATAAATGGAGCAACGACGTAAGAGAGACAATGGCATTTTTCATGTATGCAACACAAAGAGAGGATTGGATCGCAGAGTTTGAAGAGAAGATGGACTACCTGATGGAGACTTTATCTGATATCGAAAAAGCAGTTAGCTCTAAACCTAAAAAGCCAAAGTTGAAATTATTGAAAGAAGACGAAGACGAAGAAGGACCAGAAGAAGATGAGTAAAGACCCGAATGATGATTTTTATAACGGCATCATGGGCAAATACAAAACTAAATCAGATCCTTTTGAGATAGTCCCAAAAAATAATAAAAAAACGAGATACCGACGCATGCCAAAGTTAACTCTCGAAAAGCTCAAACGCGCCCTAAACGAGATAAAGATTAATACAGGATTTAATACTAATGCTCCTGAGTCTATGTATCTTTATGCTAAGCATCTTTTCGACGACCTACGTGATGAACTAGTTAATATAGAGTCCAGTGCTTCTAATTTTAAATTCTTTGAGATAGCTGAGTATGCTTTATTTCAAAAACTTGATCATATGGAAGCCTTGGAATATTTAGAAAAGGTAGATTTAGAATGAGTTATGCAGCATGGGAAATGTTATTTCTAGTAAGTCTTGTGGCCGTTATCTTTCTTTCTGGTGTAATCTTAGGTGCTTATTTAGTAGCCACAAGAAACGCAAAAGTTTTTAAAACACTCACCAAGCACTTGACAAAAGCTGAGAAAGATGATATTGTAGTACAAGTAACACTCGATAATATGAATGAAAATAGATAAAGTAAACAAGGTTAATCCTGTACATCCAGTTAGACCAATTCCAAAAGAACATTGGAAGTGGACCGGACTTGATATACCAAAAAAACAACCGAAGATATCGGATGGAGAGTTGATTCTCTATGATCGCCACGGGCGCATTGTGGTGCACAACCCCAGCGCGGAGCCCGAGCCGGACCCGCCGGCGGCCCCGTAATTCTGAAAAAACGGTTCGCGAAAATTTTTTCCCCCAACCCTATGGAGATATAATGAATAAAGGTAAAATTGAAGTAATATGTGGTCCAATGTTCTCAGGTAAGTCCGAAGAACTGCTTAGACGGCTTAAGCGAGCCAACATCGCCAAGCGTCCTTACCAGCTTTTTAAGCCAGCAACAGATACTCGCTACTCGGAAACCGAGGTAGTTTCCCATTCAGGCCAAAAGTTAGATTGTACGCCTACGCACAACCCTTACGATATTCTTCAGAACATTAAGAATGGCACAACCATCGTTGCTATTGACGAAGCGCAATTCTTTGACGACAGCGTGGTAACGGTCGCCTTGCAATTGGCCGAGCAAGGGTTACGTGTCATTACGGCAGGGTTAGACATGGATTCCCGAGGAACTCCTTTCGGATCAATGCCCCAACTTCTAGCTATAGCAGAGGATGTTACTAAGCTCACGGCGGTTTGTGAAGTATGCGGCGATGCCGCAACACACTCCCACCGCCTTGATCATTGTGAGACTTCTCAAGTTTTACTAGGAGAAAAGGACTCATACGAAGCACGCTGCCGCGACCACTGGAGCCCTGCATGATTATTATGACCTCGCCAAAAGACTTCTTAAAGATCTTTTTAGTTATCATTGCATCGTTCTGTTTGGGCCGAGCAATCTACAAAAAATCTTCCGATTCGTGTGTTACCGAGATTCAAGAGCTTCGTGAAAGTGTGAGACTTTTAGAAGAGAACTTAAAGTATTGTTGGAATGAGCTTCCTATTGGGAAGATTCGACACGGAAGCGTAGACTATTGAAAGACATAACAGAAAAAATTATCGCCTATGAGGATGGTGCATTAAATAACGAAGAAGTTATTAAGCTCTTTCAAGTTTTAATTGATACTGGAATGATTCATAATCTTCAAGGTACTTATCAAAGAGTGGCCGAGTATCTAATTGATGAGGGTTTAATTGAATGATAAAGAGACCAAACGTAGGCGATCTTGTTCAGTCCCGACATTCAGATGCTGTGGTCGGAATGGTGGTTAAGTGTCGACCTCATGAGGTTGTTGGTGCAGGATGGGTGCCAGAAAGGTATGTTGTTTGGTGGCTGGATAGCGATAAGAAAACAACAGAGTTTATCGGTACAGATGGTTTAGATCTAATTCAGGTTATCTCAGAGGCAGTGATCGATGAAGAAAGAGATTGAAGAAGGGGATCTGGTTTTTATCCACCCAACACTCTTTGAAGACCAAAAAATAGGATTTGTTTGGAAAATTGAAAAAAGAACCTATCGTCACGTCATTGACCCGAGAGTCCCTAGTTTAACTAAGGAAAAGGAATCGACCTTCTACTCTACTTGGGTGTTTGGTTGGCATAGATCCGCAGATTTTCTCTCCGAAGAGATACGCTTAGTAGATTTTGAGTGATCTTCGTACCTATTTACTTAGGGAACGGGGATTATGGCAAACGAGCACGGTTTTGAAGTTGGTGATTTGGTCAGGTGTTGGCACCTAGAGCATATAGGGTTTTGTTTTTCGATTGGTCTTATCGTTAAGCTCGATATGAATTATGCAAAAGTTGTCTTACAGGAATCTGGGGAAATGGTTTGGATAGCTTATCGTGCGATGTACCTAGTTAAGAGAAGTAAAGATCCTTTTGATCTTGACAAAGAATAGGATATCTGATAGAGTATATACAATGATTATAGGAATGTTATTTTTTGCCCTTGCTAATGTTTTTGCTTGGTTCCAATACAACTCACAGTTTGTTTGGCCATGGTGGGAAGGTCGCCCCTTCTTAACTGTGTTTTTATTTGCAATACCAACAGGCTTGTGCTTCTGGTATGCAATCAGAAATATCATGCAAGATACTGGAGAACTCTGGGCTGGAAAGCTTATCGGTTTTGGTGTCGGCACTATCATTTTCGCGATTATGACATCTCTTTTAATGAGAGAGACAATTTTCACAGTAAAAACAATGAGTTGTCTGGTTCTAGCTTTGGGAATCATATCTATTCAGATCTTTTGGAAGTAGACACTTGACAAATTAAACTTCTTTTGATACAATCAGCTTATACTTAAAAATATGGAATTAATTATGTCACTACCTAAATTTAAAAAAGAAATCACCAAGCTCTTTAAAAAGAATTATGGTCACGATTGGCGCGACCTTTCAATTAGTGAAGACCTTGTTGAAATCTCACATTCTGGCGGAGAAACACCAGAAGAGTTCCTTGAATGGTTCCAGACTGTCGAGGACCAGTGGTGCATACCAGTGTAAACACCGCCGCTATCGGAGACTTAATCAAGCTTAAACACAACCCTTATCATGGGGAGTTGATTGGAATCGTTGTCGATAAAGGCATCGATGAGATCGTGGTCTATGGTGACGGGATCGAGCGTTCAAAATTTATAAAGATAAAATGGTTTAACAAGAAGTTTCCAAGCGTCTATAGATTTACAGAAGGTTTCACCCAGTTTGAAATACTTTCCAAAGCCGAAAATAATGCTTGACTTTTAATTAATACTTTGTTAGTATAATAATAATGGGAAGCGAAATAGTTTCCTAGGAAACGAGCATACGCCAATGTATATAAAGGTATGCCCTTAACCGCCCGTAATGGGCAAAGGTGAATTAAATGTCTAATCATGTTATCGGAGATTTCTCTAAGAAATTTAAACAACAAAGTACTATTAATGTTATAGGAAAACAACCATCTTGGATGGCTAACCTTCCTCAAGTTGATGTTAATATCCCCTCAAAGGTCAATCGCGATACGCAAGCGACTATCTTGGAGCGCCACTTAAATAAAACAGGTGGCTTTGACTATCGTCTTTGGGATGCCCCAAAGATTGCAGAGTTACCAGATGGAAGTCGGTTCTTGTATGACGGGGATCACTCACGCCACTTGTACAAGCTGGCCTTTCCGAAAGCTGACAAGATGCCCGTGGCTCTTCGCAATATTGATACCATAGAGGAGCTACATCAGTTGTTCCATATGATCAATGGTGCGGCACGTAAGAATGTTTCAGCAGAAGAAAGATTCGTGCACGAGTACTTATCAGGCGATGTAAAAGCCAAGAAAACGGCTCAAGAGCTTACTGCTTGCAATTTGCAAGTATATTGTTCCAACGAACCAAATGGCACCGTGGGTTCCGCATCTGGTCGAGGAGTTCGTATCCGTGGATTCAGAAAGTCCGTGAGTACTTCATCTCTACAGGCTGTGAAAAAAGCTGCGCAGCTAATTGAGAATACTTTTCTGGTAGAGAAAACCTGCAATTCAGAACTTTTGGAAGGTTTAGCTATCGTTTTAAACGATTATCCTGAAGTCGATGACGGCCTATACCAAAAGGACTTTGTTAATTGGTTTAATGCTAATAAAGTTAATAGCCAAGGTCCGCTTTCCACTTCTTGGAAAAATAGAGGTGGATGTGTACATAACAAACAAGGTGCTTCACTAGCAAAAGGTATTATATTAGATTTCTTGCAAAAATCTAACACAAGCCCAAAGCTCCCAATTAATCGATTGGGTAAAAGAGGTGTCTAATCTCGTGGGGGCTCGAAAGAGCCCCCACTTCTTTATAAGGATGTAAAATGCCAAGATTTCCAAAAGACAGAAGAGAAACTCTGAGCCTGTGCTACCAAGTTCTGGCTGAAGACTTAGAAGCGGTGCTCGAACTCACCAGACTAACGGGCCTATCAGTGGAAGACCCAGAGCTTATTGAGAAGCTGGCTTCTATTAGCCTTGACGCCCGAGCAAAGTCTAAGAAGCTATCAATGAAAGTCATTGAGGAAAGCGAAGATGTAATCAGCGTTGACTTTAAAAAGAAAGAAGATTAAAAACTTCTTGACAACCAGTAGTATATCTGTTATAGTGTATATATAACTTAATCGAGAGATCAAAAATGAAGAAAGGCGATGTACTTCTTAAGAAATGGTGCTTTGGAATCAGTTACAAAAAGATCTACGACCGCGTTGAGGTACACAATGGAGAAGCTTCTGTTGTTATGAGCTACCCAAAGTATCGTTCCATCGCTCTAAGGGTGCTTTCTGCCACTAAGAAGGGCAAGAATAGCTGGGAGATCGAAGCTGAACAGTTCGCCTCGATCACTGCCAAGCCAAAAAAGATCAAAACGGTCATCAAAAAGGCCAAAAATGGTCAGTTTGTGATCGACGGACAGAAGAAGGGTTACCACAAGCTCGATGTGCCGCCTGTTCTCAGCGACAAAATGCCTCCAGTGGGCAGCATTGTGACCCTAAACAAACGTCACGCTCTCGTTACTGGCGTTGGCCGCAATGAAATGACCATCTTTCTTGATGGTAAATACTTAACAGTTTCAGCGAAACCCGGCACGATTAAGTGGCGGAAAGATAATATTATCGCGAGCATGCCTGTTGAAGGTTAGCGGTAGCGAATGCATCTGTCCGGGGGACATGATTGTCTTTGAAGAAACTGGAGAAGTCTGTGTTTTAATTGAACTTTTTGATGTTTATGTAAGCACAACAAGACAAGATCAGCAGAGACGGTTCCCACAGTGGGCGTGGAGGGCCGTGTGGCACTCTAAGCCGGACGAAGAGTCACGCGATGGACGTGGACCTTATCAGAGAGCTTTAGAGCCGGATAGCCCACGTTATGTGAAAAAATATGGAATAAGCAAAACCAATCTTTTCAACTGCTTATTTCATAGAAGTGCGACAAAAGAGGGAAACGTTATAACAGTTCCTAAAAGAAATAGTTGAAAACACACTTGACAAACATAGTTATATTTGATAGAGTAACATATGTTTACGATTAAAATGAGGAACGGTGAGGAATATGTCAGATAAGCAGCTTTTTTGTTCTTTTTGTAGTAAAAACAGAAATGAAGTAAGCAAACTGATCGCCGGACAGGGCGTGTACATATGTATAGAATGTATTGAAATCTGTAACGAGATTATTTCGGAGGAAGATATTGACATCGACCTCTTCATGAACGAGCTAAAAGATCTCCCAAAACCAAAAGAAATTTTTGAGAGTCTGGGCGAATATATTATTGGACAAAACGAAGCCAAGAAGACTTTATCCATTGCGGTTTACAATCATTACAAAAGAATATTAAACGAAGAAGGCAACAAAAGTAAGCGTCGAGGAAGAAAACCTCAAGCAGATGAGATTGAGATCGAAAAATCCAACGTACTTCTATTAGGGCCTACAGGCTGCGGTAAGACGCTGTTGGCGAAGACCCTTGCCAAGATACTAAATGTTCCGTTTGCGATAGCAGACGCCACGTCACTGACCGAGGCGGGCTATGTAGGGGAAGATGTGGAGAGTGTGGTGCTCAGACTCATTCAAAGTGCAGATTATGACGTTGATTTAGCGCAACGCGGCATCGTATATGTTGACGAAGTTGACAAGATCGCCAAGAAGAGCGAGGGCCAATCTACAACACGCGATGTCTCTGGAGAAGGGGTGCAGCAAGCTCTTCTTAAATTGATCGAAGGAACGGTAGCTGACATTCCTGCAAAAGGTGGCCGTCGCCATCCTCAAGCAGAGACAATGAAGGTCGATACAAAGAATATACTTTTTATCTGTGGAGGAGCATTCGTAGGATTGGATAAGATTGTTGAGCGAAGATTAGGAAATAAAGTTGTTGGCTTCAATGCGATTCCACAAGACTCCAAAGATCCTATTGATAGTGCAATGATTTTGAAAGAAGCTCTCCCTCAAGATTTATCACGCTTTGGTCTTATCCCTGAGTTCGTTGGTCGTATTCCGGTCATTACCAGTGTTAATCCAATGACCGAAGACGGCCTATTAGAAATATTACGTGAGCCAAAAAACGCAATCATCAAACAATATGTAAAGCTTTTTGACTTGGATAACATCGAGCTTGAGTTTACTGAAGATGCTCTTAGAGAAATCGCCAAAGAAGCAGTCAGAAGAAAGACAGGTGCTCGTGGACTTCGTGCTGTAATTGAAAAGGTTATGGAGGATACTATGTTTGAGTCTCCATCCAACAACTATCTTTCTAAAGTTACGATTACTAAAGAGACAGTCCTTGACTCAGCACCACCAGAATGTGTACTGTTGGCACCAGAGCCAGAAGTAGAACCAGAACCAGAGCCGGAACCAGAGCCGAAGGTAACTCTTGAGGTTGCACCCGAACCTGAAGCTCTCATGAGCGGCAGTGCATAAAATAATACTTGACTTTTGCTTTATTATTTGCTATAGTATACTTAACTTATTGAGATTAAGATGAAGATTGGACTAGACTTTCATGATACGATATCATATTCACCAGAGTTCTTTATAAAATTTATTAAAGAATGGGATGGTGACGTGTATATTGTAACCGGAACGCCACCCTCAAAGATGAACGAAGTTGAAAGAGACTTGAATAAAATAGGACTCAGCAAAGAAGACTTTAAGGATATCTTAATGGGCTTTGAGTATGAGAAGGAAAATATGGATCTCTCTCATTTTAAAAGGATGGCAAAGCATAAGCTTAAGCTTCTAAAAGATAACGGCATTCAAGTTTATGTCGATGACAATCCGTTCTATGTAGAATACGTTAAGAATCATGGGATATTAGTTTTGCAGCCAATTCTTGCTGAAAAGTATTTGGAAGAGTTTGAAAAGGCAGACCCATTCTTTACCTGCAATCTTCAAAAGATGCAGTTTGATTACTTAAGAAACTTAGAAAATGAAACGATGGTACGCAAGGAGAATCCCGAATGAAAATTGGTGATTTAGTTTATAGAAAGAAAGAAGTTTATTCAGATAAGATTTTATATTTCTCTGATTATTGTCGAGCTAAAGACGGAACTTTGACCAGCATGAGAGATCTTGTTGGCGTAATCCTTTCAACGAGAAGTGACGATATGCCAATCAGTGTCGGCCCCGGTCGTCATCGATGGACTTGGGACGACTCTGAGGAGAAAGATCCTCACACTGTGACCGATGATAAAGTTTGGGTTGCTTGGACACCTGACGTAACATCTCTTGAGTTTGTTGACGATTTGAAGGTTTTTGATGAAGATAGTCTTGACCCATTCAACGAGATAGAAGAAGATGATGAAGGTCGGTGATTTAGTTTGGTTTCAAGTGCAAGGTTTTAATGGTGGCTTTGACAATGCTGGCGACGGTGTTGGCACCGTAGTTGAAATAAGGTATAGCCCGGAGAACGGCAAGACATGGGATACTGTCGCAGTTTTTATACACAGTAAGGGAACAGTTGAAGAATGCTGGAGACAGCAAGTAGGATTATTAAATGAGAGGAAAGATGGCAAAAAGAAAGAAAAAGATAAAAGCTAAAGATACTTTTAAATGGAAAAGGCAATCCACCGGCCACTATATACTATGGGGAGAGTTCGTAGTTAAAGAGAAAGAGATCATGGCTGAAGTTAAGAAAACAAAAAGCAAATGGAAGTATTGTTTGTGGACTTGGGGAACACAAGAACCCCAGCCGACATCATATTCTTGGGAGACGTTTAAGTCAGCTAAGGAAGTGAAAGACAAAGCTATTGAACTGGTTCTGCTTGGCGAGCCAAAAGTGGGATGAAAGTAAAAGACTTAGTAGAAGGTCATCTTTATAGTATTATTGATGATGATCGCGTTTGTATCATTCTTGCTCGTGGAAACTGGATTGACGTTTTGAAAACAAGATACACAATCAAGTGGTCGAAAGACAAGTTATCTTTGAAAGGGCAACCGGCGATTTATTGCGGAAAGGTAAAAAAGAATACATCTTATTTTAAGCAAGGATTCTATAAAGCACACAAGTTCTTAATAAGCGGAGAATATTTTTATTGCCATGGGACTTCAATTAGAAACTTTGAGGAGTTAAAACTAAATGAATAAAATACAAGAGAAGATAAGTCAAGCTGCTTATGGTAGTCTTATCGGGGGGTTAGCCGTTTTGGGACTAGCCTTTATAACGAGAAAAAAAGTGCTTGACAAAATAAAAAAGATCTGGTAATATTATACCACTAACTTAATCGAGAGAGCATAATGTCTCAAATTATTACGTTCCCACCGGGAACATTTCCAGAACCGGAACAACAAGCACCGAGCGCTGAAACTCTCTTAGCTTTGTTGGACCTCTTGTCCACGCAGCAGACCGCTGCTCAAGAACAGTCAAAACGTCGGATTGGCTTTGTATTACCAGAACCAAAGGAGAATAAAGATGAAAATGAAAATAGAAATGCCTAACTCACCCTTCTTGGATGCTCTTTTTGCATTAAAGAACATTGATAAAGAGTTGGAATATGTCATGGAACGTACCACACAAGAATCACCAGCACTGGTGTTTAAAAGAATCGAAGAGGTAAAGGCATCCGTTGAACGCTCTATTAAAAGATTAACGCCCCCTCACTTTACGGGCAAAACAGGATTGGAGGAATAACAAAATGCAAGATGAAATATCATTACATGTTAATCGTGACCACGATAAATTAGAACACTACAAGCTCATTGCAAAGTTTTTAGTTTTCTATGGTGCCGTGACTCTCGCAGTAATCGCTCTGGTTTAATTATGAGAAAGAGAAGAAGAGACACTTTCTTCTGGGGTGTCAAGACCCCAGCCCAAATGCGTACTCGTTTAAAAAGCATGCTAGAAACAATGGAGGTTTCAAAAGAGGTTGATGTTAAAAAACCTAATGATCTCACATGGTTACGCTGCAACCTTCGTGAGCAAAACAAAGAACATCCGTTCATTGACCAAGCTGTGAGCCTCTGTGGAATGCTGCTTAAAACTGTGCGGAGAAACTCACTGGGGTCTACAGACCCCTCCTACAGAGATACTTTTGAATAAAAACTTTACAGATAAATAAATCTTTGATATACTTATCTGCTCATGAAAAAGAAAATGAAAAAAAACATGAAGAAGACTTTGCCTCGAAACTGGTTTGCTATTCACGCACACAACCGCACAGGTGCGGGTAATCACGGTGACAAAAAGAAAGAGCAATCTAAGAAGGCATGTCGTAAATACAAATGGAAGGATTGAGATGAGTGATACATTTTGGATTGTGTGGTGTTCCTGCACGTTACTATTAATATGGCGAAACTGGCCTCAGAAAAACAATGATGAATAAAAATAAAGAAGAAGAACTCGAAGCTGCATTAGACGCATTCGGAAAAGACCTTGCAGAACCTTAAAAAGTTCTTGACAACTGATAATATATTTGTTATATTATAAAGATAACTTAATCGAGAAACATAATGAATCCCTTAAAGGAAATCGAAGATCGCATCTTTGCTTTACTGGCCAATAAAAAGGTCAATGCAAAGACAGAGTTCTTTCTTTGCTCCCTTCTCGACAACATAAAACAATGGGGTCAACTGACTGATAAACAAGAGAAAGCTCTTGATAAGATTGAAGCTGACCATACCGAAGAGGCGATTACTATTCGTGCAGAGTGGGAGGCCAACTGGAATGAAGAGAAGCGGGAGACCGCCATTGTTTGCGCTCGCTATTATACAAGGAACGGAACTTATTTTGCCGACCTCGCAAGCAACGTCCTCGACAATCCTGAGTTTATCCCCACTGAAAAGCAATTTAAAGCTATGTGCGAGAACAAGTATGCAAAGAGGGTTTTGGAGAATGCATACGGAGAGCCCAAGTATCCAGTCGGCTCCTTTGTAAATCTGAGAGATTCAGCCCCTCGCCATTTTTATCATCAGATGGGTTCGAGCGTCTGGAATTTGCCGTCTCTGGTCATAGAAGCAGGCGTTAGCATTATCACAACGGCAGCGAAGGGTGGAAAGAAATATAAGATTCTGCCCGTAGGTACAAGTAATCCTTTAGTAATCGAAGAACGCTACATAAAAAAGATAAAAAAATAAAATAATACTTGACTTTTGTTTTATTATTTGATATTATATAAACATAAACTTAATCGAGAAACAAAATGAGAATCATGAAAGTCGGTGATTTAGTTAGGTATCAACAGGGCTCGCTCGACAAGGTAGGCATCATTACAGGACAGAAAGAGGACGGAGACTATTGGGTACAGTTTGCTGATGGTCGCTCCGCCCCTTGTCGCTGGAGATGTCTGGAGGTTCTCAGTGAAAGTCGGTGATTTAATATTATATACTCCGCATCATCAATACTATGATACAGAGAGTGATGCTCGCGAGCACAGGCAGGTTGGTATCGTATTGAAGCTGACACCCAGTGGTAAAAAAGCCTCCGTTCTTTGGACGGGTGAGACAATGGGGCTTTACTTCGCTGTTGGAGATTTGGATCGTTACCCTGAAAACTTTAAGTTGGTGTCAAAATGAAAGTCGGTGATTTAGTAGCATACGCTTGGAACGCAAAAGAGCGCCCGGATGATATTGAGATTGCAATCGTTGTTGATGTGAATCCCCCTCATCAGTGGCCGGGAGCATTGGACAACTATATTCAGATTCAACTACAGTCTGTTTACATGGGCTTTGATCGCCCTTTGTGTGTACCTCGTTTTAAACTGGATGTGATAAGTGAAGCCCGGTGATTTAGTAAAATACAACTTCAGCGAAGGCCGAAGAAACAAGGAGAACCCTTATAATATTGAAAGGGGTGAAATCGGAATGGTTTTGGAATCCTCTGCTGGTGAAATGGCAGCATCAATAGCGAACGTATACTTCTTTGGCGCAGGATACATCAAGAAGTCGTACGAGAAGTACCTTGAAATGGTTAGTGAATCAGTTAATTAAAAAAGTTCTTGACTTTTGAACTTATATTTGATACTATTATTATACAGAAACTTAATGGAGACAAAATAAATGTCTTGGAACAACACAGTAAGGTGTTCACACTGTTATGAAACCGGCCACAATCGTCGTAGTTGTAAGCAGCTTAAAAATCGTTTAACAGAAGCTCTACAGAAACCAGATGAAGAACAGACCCACACTGACCGGAACATTATCCGAGAGTTTGAATATAAGAAACAATTCACGACAACTCGAAAATGCACTTATTGTGGCAAGGAAGGTCACAACCGTCGAAGTTGTGAACCTCTTAAAGCTCATGTTGAATGCGTTTTTAAACAAGAGGTTGCCTTCCGCAAGGCTTTTGTTAAGCATCTGAATGAGATTAATCTTAACGTCGGCAGCTTAATCGTACCGGCAGAAACCGACCGGGGATATATCGACGATATCCCACACCTTGTGACCAGTATTGAGTGGGATCACGTTACAGTCTGTCAGGCACAGCAACAGATCGACCGTTTTGTTATAGCACGCCCTGTAAACAACTTAACCACTCGACGCGCATCCCAGTTTACTATTCAATCCCCGGAGTGTTGGCCAACGGGAGAGAAATGGACCCCAACAAAGATGCGATGGATGGAGCAACAATATGGACTAGAAGTTATTTCTGGTGTCTCTGATAGTGTTGAACCTCCAACCGGTTGGTTTGAAAATAGATCCAAAGTTAAGGAATTTTTTAAGGAGCGTGAACTGTGGCAATGGCCCACGGATGACAACACATACTATAGTTGCGAGTTCTGGGACTTGGAAAAAAATCAAGATATTGAAAAAATAGCTTGACAAGATAGTATTTATTTGGTATAGTATTAATATAGAAACTTAGAAAAGGACACGCCCAAATGGCTGTAGACTTCAAAACATTCCTTCAAGTTGTTCCTCACGTTACTGACGTAAAAAAACCTGTGCTTATCCGTGGTCGCCACGGTGTCGGCAAATCTGAGGTTGTTTATCAGTTCGCAGAGAACGTCAATCTTCCCGTCGTAGAGCGACGAGCCTCTCAAATGACTGAGGGTGACTTGGTTGGTCTTCCAAAGACTGACGGCGACGTGACTTCATTTTGCCCTCCTGACTGGTTCAAGACTGCATGTGACGGTGCCGTGGTTCTCTTCCTCGATGAGGTTGACCGCGCAACCATCGAGGTCCGCCAAGGCATCTTCGAGCTTACAGACTCTCGCAAGCTAAATGGTCACCGCCTTCATCCTGATACCCTTATCTTCGCCGCCATCAACGGTGGCGAGCATGGACAACAATATCAGGTTGGCGAGATGGACCCTGCCGAGCTTGATCGCTGGACAGTGTTTGACGTTGAGCCAACTATTGAAGATTGGCTTACTTGGGCCAATGAGCGAGTTGATAAGACCGTTTGGGACTTCATCAACACTAACCGCGCACACCTTGAACATAAGGATGACTTCGAGCCTAACAAGGTTTATCCATCCCGCCGTTCTTGGGAGCGTTTAGACCAGTGTCTCGCTGGTGCTGGCCTTCACGGTGAACCTTCGCCGACTCTTTTTAATCTTTCATCTGCATTCGTAGGCTTCGAGGCCGCCGTTGCTTTCAACGACTTCGTGCAGAACTATGATCGACAGGTCGGTATCAAAGATATTCTTGTTGATGGCGCACTTGAGAAGGTTGAGGACTTCGCAATCAATGAGCACACCGCGCTTGTTGAGAAGATGGAGGCCAATGCTACATTTAAAGAGCCTCTCCCAGATGAGCAGATTCAAAACCTAGCCGCTTACTTCCTGAAGCTTCCCTCTGAGGTTGCCATGAAGTTATGGACAGTCATGGGTCAGCCAGATAATAATCTGACTAATACCATCCGATTGCACCAAGCTAAGGTCGGAGAGATTGTTATCTCTTCGCGAATGGTTCAGATGCTCAAAGCTGATGATTCTGAATAAAATAACTTTTTACTTGACAAGACCACTATAATAAGGTACAATGGGTACATGGATAATAAAGATGAAGAGGATAAGACTGTGGAACAAGTCGTAGAGATAGAGCAAGCTCCTATTGCTAATTTTGATTTAAACATTCATGTTGCCCGCCTTCTTATGAATGAGCCCTTCTTCGCGGCTCTTTCGAGACGAGTCGATAAACGACCAACTCAGGGTATTCCAACTGCCGGTGTGTTAGTTAATCCTCACACCGCTCAGTTTGAAATGCTCTACAATCCGAACTTCTTCGAGAAGCTATCGGATGCCGAGCGTCGAGATATCATCAAGCATGAGATGTATCATATCATCTTTGAACACTTGACGGGTCGTCGGCCTGCTGGAGAGAACAATCGTTTGTGGAACTTCGCAACCGACTTGGCGATCAACTCGCATTTAAACAATCTTCCAGAAGGTTGCTTGAAGCCGGGTTTTGATGACTTCGCAGATTTCCCTTCCGGTCAGACTGCCGAGTGGTATATGGAAAAGCTTAAGCAAAAGATGAAGGAGAATCAAGACGAGGATGGCGACGGCAAAGGTCAAGGTCAACCCGGCGATGGCGATGGCCTTGGCGACAACGGTCAATTTGATTCTCATGAAGGATGGGGTCAGGCTGATACGACGACTCAAGAGATTGCAAAAGAACGACTTAAGGAGTCAATGCGTAAAGCTGCTGAAGAAGCGAGCCGAAGCAACTCGTGGGGAACTATTCCTTCGAGCATCCGTCAAGAGATTATGAAGAAGCTCTCCGGCACAGTCGATTGGAAGAAAGTTCTTCGTTATTTTGTGAAGACTTCGCAACGAGCGAACAAGGCGACGACCATCAAGAAGATTAATCGACGCTATCCTTATATTCATCCGGGCCGCAAGACTAACCGACAAGCCAAGATTGCCATCTCAATCGATCAATCTGGGTCTGTGTCTGATTCAATGCTTCAAGCGTTCTTTGCAGAACTCAACAAGCTCTCAGACCTCGCGGAGTTTACGGTCATTCCTTTTGATTCAGATGTTGCCGTTGATTCAGTATATACTTGGAAGAAGGGCGAGAAGAAGAAGTGGGAACGAGTACGCTACGGCGGCACCGATTTCAATCCCCCGACTGACTATGTAAACGAGCGCGCCTTTGATGGGCACATCGTCCTCACTGATATGTGTGCGCCAAAGCCAAAGCCTAGCAAGTGTCAGCGGATGTGGATGACCACAGATTATTATGCTCGCAATCCTTACTTCTCAACTAATGAACGAGTGATTGCAATAACGGAGAGTTCTTAAAATGGAAACAACGAGAGATATAAAATGGTTTATTGAGGCCATTCAAAAAGCCAGCACCCCTGACAGTGTGTTAAAGACTTGGCGAGAAGCAGAGGAACATTTAGATGTTGATGAGCTTGTGAGGATTCATGAAGCTTGTCGTAATAAAATCATTCATTCAATAAAAGAGGTTAAAAAATGATTACACAGTTTAACGGATACAGCGTATTAGTAGATTTAGAGGATTCAAGCTTGTGCCTTCTTGTTACAGAAGACGAAGAGGGCAATGTTGAAACTGAGATTGTCGAAATTCAAGAAGAAAAAGAAGAAAGTTCTTGACTTTTAATTAAATATATGAGATAATAAGTTATAACTTATTGAGAGAGAGTAAAATGAAAGTCGGTGACCTAGTAAAGTTTAGTGAAGAGTTCTACCCCGAGTACAAAGGAAAGGTTGGAATGCTTGTTGGCCAAGGGTATTCAACCGGAAGCCCAGTATGGAAAGTTATGGTCGATGGCCGTATTCATCCATTTCACGTTGATTCTGTGGATTTGGAAGTTATTGGTTACGACGACAACAAAATGATCGGAGGGAGACTATAATGAAAATCTTCTTAGCAAAATATGAGCACAAGCACGGCCTAGATGAACGAGCCTTCAAGACTCGCGAGGGTGCATCATGGCAACTTGAACAATGGGCCGAAGAGTATGCAGATGAATGGGCTCCGTTCACTCCTGATAACATGCCCGCTGCCAGCCTTGTCGAACAGTGGACCGACATTACATGCGGCGCTGAGTTTCTTTATGTTGAAGAGCTTCCTTTGCTCGACCACAAAAACTTCTGCGAAGAGCATAAAAAATAAAAATAATACTTGACTTTTAAATATTTGAAACTTCGATCCCATAGGCATTGTAAGAGCGCGCACTGATTGCCGCATTATGTCGAACCGGGCTCCTGAGCAAGACGAAAAAAGGCTCAAGAATCCTGAGCAAGATCTTAAAACTGCTCTTTTTTTTGCTCGACATTAAAAACTTCTGTGAAGAGCATAAAAAATAAAAATAATACTTGACTTCTGTTTAATAATATGAGATAATAAGTAATAACTTATTGAGAGAGAGATCAAAGATGAAAGTAGGCGATGTAGTAAAGAATGTTAGCCCAGTGT
>Ga0315338_1001474_pt1 | contig 29286 bp, 27 predicted proteins | sample ASW8metaG_FD_204518 | JGI IMG/M metagenome (GOLD analysis project Ga0315338, IMG submission 204518) | Ammonia-oxidizing marine archaeal communities from Monterey Bay, California, United States - ASW #8 | ecosystem: Environmental > Aquatic > Marine > Coastal | place: USA: California | collected... | reverse complement strand
GCTTGTAGAGCGGGAGCGACGAGGAGATGCGATGAAAATGGGCCTCTATCTTCTTGTCGTCCCCGGGCTCCTTTGGGACGACGACCGCCGCGACCTGCTCGCCGGTACCATCGGGCAGGCCGACCACGGCGAGCTCTTTGACGAGGTCTTCGTTCGCATAGAGCTCTTCGAGCTCGTCGGGGTAGACGTTCTTGCCGTTGCGATCGACGATGAGCTCTTTCGCCCGGCCGACGATGTAGAGGTTGCCTTCGTCGTCGAGTCGCCCGAGATCTCCCGTGTGGAGCCACCCGTCGCGCAGGGTCTCCGAGGTCGCCTTGTCGTTGCCGTAGTAGCCGGCCATGACGGACGGGCCCTTTGCGATGACTTCGCCCGTGCCTTTGCGGTCCGGCTCGTGAATTTTTATCTCGATCCCCGGAAGCGGCTGCCCCACGCTGCCGGAAATGACGCTGCCTTCCGGCCGGGTCACCGTCAGGACGGGGGACGCCTCGGTCAGGCCGTAGCCTTCGTTCAAATTGAATCCCAGTCCGCGGAAGGTCTTGAGGGTGGACTCCGAGAGGGCCGAGCCGCCACTGATCAAGTATCGGATACGCCCGCCAAAGGCTTGGTGCACCGGAAGGAAAAGCAACGGGCCAAAGTTCAAGGGCGTCTCGTCCCGGAGCAGGTAGTTGGCATCGACGAGAGCGGTGACCATCTCCTCGAGCTTCGCCGACTTGTCCGCGAAACGTCCGAGTACCCGGCGCTTGAGCAGATCCCACAGCGCCGGCACGCCGACGATGCACGTGACTTGGCCTTTCTTGAGCTCGCGGTTGACGCTGTCTCCATTGACCTCATTCAAGTAGGTGATTTGCGCGCCTCGGCTCAGAGGCAATAAGAAGCCCGTCGAGAACTCGAAGGAGTGATGGAGCGGCAGCACGCTGAGCATGCCGTCGTCATGGGTGATGTCGTAGACCGATAGCAGCTTGGCGATCAAGCTCGCGAAGTTTCGGTGAGTCAGCATCACGCCTTTGGGGTTGCCGGTCGTACCCGACGTGAAGATGATCGACGCCACCGAATTGGGAGCGATCGTCGACGGAAGGGCAGCGATACGCTTTTGCTCCGTCGATTCGGCCGCGAGCGCGAAGACGTCGTCGAACGTCCAGACGGAGACCTTCTTCGCAAGCTCGTCCCGGAGCGTCGGGTGAGCTTCGTCGAGCTTGGGACTGACGACGACCGCCTTGGCCTCACCTAGCCCCGCCAGCCGGACGACGTCCGCGGTCGTGGCATCCTTCTCCAACGGAATGACGGCCGCCCCGGTGCGGAGGATCCCGAAATAGGCCATGCCCCATTCAGGAGCGTTGTCCGCGAGGAGCGCGACGCGCTCGCCCGCTTTGACCCCCTTCCCCGTGAAGAAGGCGGCGGCGCGGAGCACACATTCGCGAAAGTCCGCGTAGGTGTAGCGTTCCTCTCGTCCGTCCCGCTCGATACGCATCGCGACACGCGCCGAGTGATTCTTCGTGCACGCCTCGAACAACTCGATGAGGTTCTTGTAGGTATAGACCCGGCGAGGTTTTTGAGTCTCGACTTCGTCGAAGCGCGGGAAAACCCACTTTCTCAGCCCCGGAAGGTGCACGTCGAGCCAATAGGTGTACCAGTCGATATCGGCCGGCGCGAAGGTGAGCGCATCGTCGTTGCCTTCGAGCCGTTCAAAGAGCGCTCGCGTGTTATCCGTCCGGAACACGTAGTTGTTGTCGACGATGAAAGGCCGAAAGGTCTCGTAGTGCTCTTCGCCTTCTCTGGTAAAGGACTCGAAACGTGCGACGGCGTCCCGCGCTTGGTCGACGAGCGGCGCGAGCGCGCCGAGTTGGCGACCCGTCACCCGGTCGAGTGCTTTCGAGACCTGTTTCGTCGCTTTGTTCAGAAGCGGCATCGAGTATTTCTCGAAACGTTCCGGCTCGACCGCTTGCGCTTCCATTCGCGCGGCGACGTTGTTGAGGAACGAGCTTCCGGTTTCCCGGTCGAGAAAATACTTGCGTTTGTACAGGCCGAGTAGGTCGACGAGCCGGCCTAGCCGCGAGGGGTTCGTGTCCCCCGAGCTCACCTGGTAAACGAGCGCGGGCTCTTCGACCATCGCCTGCGCCGCCACCGCGAGCGTCGCCGAGGCAACCATATCGACCGGGATGACGTCGAGGATGACGTCCGTCTTGACCGGAAACAGGTTCTGGCCGCGCATCGCCATGCGCACCAGCGGCGCCGTCGTCGTGAAACCCTCGTTCCAGCCGGGAAACGGAAACGACAACGCGCTCTCGACGATGGACGGACGCACGATCGCGCGATGGATACCCTCTTCCGCCGCCACGAGCTGCTCACCGAGGCTCTTGGTATAGGTGTAGATGTTGGGCCAACCCCAGTCATCGGCCTTGGCGATACCGAGATCGGTCAAGCGGGTGCGGATCCAGTTCTTCCGCTCCCGGGCAATCGCCAGGCCCATCGCCTTCTCGTCGCCGGGGTCGCGCCCTTCCTCGACGAAGCGCTTGCGCGCCGCTTCCCGAAAACGATCTGCGAGAGACTTGTCCTTCGCTTCGTCCCGTACACGCACCGCGAGACGCTCGCAGTCGTCGATCTCCTTGTCGACGCTAAACTCGGAGGTCTCCTCTCCTCTTCGAGGAAAGTAGCCGATGAGGGGCTCGTTCTCCCAGATCTCGCCCGAGCGGTCCCCCGCGACGAAACAAGTGCTCACGTGCACGAGTGCCGGACGTTTCATTCGCTTGGCGAAGCTCAAAGTGTTCAGCGTGCCGCTCACGTTGGTCTTGAGCGCCGCCTCGAGGGGCGGGTTGAACGTCACCCGGCCCGACGAGTTGAGCAACACGTCGATATCTCCGGCGATCGATTCCGCGCGCTCCGCGGAGAAGCCAAGGTTCTCGTTGGTGATGTCGCCCGACACGACGACGATCTTCTCTCTCAGGAAATCGTCGAGGCCGCTCCCATAACGGTTGCGGAGTGGGTCGAGGGCCGGCGACGGCACGATCGACTCCCAAAAGCGGCTCTCGCTGTCCTCCTCGGAGCTGGCACGCACCATCAAGTAGATGCGGCCAATCTTCGGGAACCGGTCGAGCAGCATGCTCAGCATGACCTTCCCCAAAAAGCCCGTTCCTCCGAGCAGCAAGATACGGCCGCCTTCGAAGGTCTTGGCGACGTCGATCCCGTTCTTCATGGTGAGCGTGTCGCTACTCGACGTCGGGGATGAGAATCGGCGGTAGGTGGAGCATCGAGATCTCTGCCGAGCGGCCCATGTGCGAGCGGGCGTCCGCGATCGCCTCCGCAAGCGACGGCGCTCTGTCCCATCCGAGAAGCTCGGGGACGTGCTCGTTCTCCGCTCCCGCCGCGATGATCTTGCTCACGTGGCGCCGGCCGTTCTCGCCCCAGTACCACATGAAGAACGGATGGGCGCCGTGATAGGCGTTTCCACTCCGATACATCTGGATGTAGCTCGGGTTGGTCGCAAACTCTTCTTCATATTTCTCGCGCAACGTGAACGCGTCGTTCGTCTCGGGGAGCAGGCGATGGAAGAACTCGATATAGCTCGGATGGAACGCGGGGTCGAAATCGTCGTAACAGGGGTGACAGAGGATGAGCACCCCTCCTTTGCGAACGAGAGGCTTGCCGCGATAGAGATTGAAGAAATATCCCGGCCCCATCACTTGCACGAGCAGCGGGTTCAGGATCGAGTTGACGTTATAGGGCGAGATGTAAGGGACGCCGACGATGAGGATGTCGCACTGCCCTTTGACCTTGACCGCGTATTGGTCGAAGCAGCGCTCGAGGGTCTTCTCGTGGACCGGATCGGTCTTGCCCGCGTAGCAGCCGATCATCTCGTAGGGCGAAGGGATGTTGTGAAACAGCGAACGCTTCATCGATCGCGGGAGCTTCGACGTCGACCATTTCGTCGCTTTCAGCTTCATCCGATCGAGCTCGGTGAAGTCGTCCTCGTTCTTGGCGAAGAAGTCCATCTGGTCGGCGTACATCCGATTGTTGAGCACCGTCTCGATGTGGAAGACATTCAGATGCTCGTCGACGAGGCCGCCCATGCGGACACATTTGTGATTCAGCTCCGATTTCGCCGGGTCCATATAGCCGTCGGAGTCGATGATCGTCTGAGGCTCGTGGTGGTAGGTCAAGCTCTTGTAATCACAAAGCCCGACGGTCACCGATTTGTGACCCCCGTCCATGGGGACGAGATTGATGTTGATGTAGATGATGAGATCGCTCTCGCAGGCTCGGCGGTTGATCCTTACCTCCTCGCCGTGGCGTGTCTCTCCGAGGCTCATCATCCCATCCGGATCCTCCGCGTCGTGGCAGTAGTAGCGGTCCGGATAGAAAGCGTCATGGATCTCCGAGCCCACCATGCGGCGCATTTCGGGCTCCGTCATCTTCCGGTGGAGCGAATTGGCCACGATGATGTGAACGTTGTCGACGCCGTGGTCGCTCAACAGCTCGAGCACGACCTCGAGAGCGGTCTGCCGCGTGTCGGGGGTGACCATCGGAGGCAGCGGCAAGCTGATGTCGTCGAGCGCGATCGTCACCTTCATGCCCGGCTCGAGCTGCGCGTGCAGCGGGTCGCATCCGAGCGGGTGATTGATCGCGTGGCGGATCGCGCCTCGGGGATTGGGGAGGCCCTGGATCGGCGGTTTCGGATAGATCACCCGGGTTCCGACCGGTAGGTCTTCCTCCCAGAAGTCTTCTCCGAAGTGAATGATACGGGGGGCGGAATCGGTGTCGATGTGCACCGTCCCCGGGTCGAGTTTTCGTCGCAAGACAGGCATATTGATTGTGTTTAGACGGTTTTCCCAGGTGCTACGCGAGGCTCACGATCGGCCAATCGTGGCGCTCAGCCGTGCTCTTCAGTCGGAGGTCCGGGTTCGTCGCCGTCGGGTGGCCCACGACCGACAACATGGGCAGATCACTCATGCTGTCCGCGTAAGCGTAACACTCGTTCAGCGACAGGCCTTCCTTTTCGGAATAGGTGCGGATCCACGAAGCTTTGGTCGCGCTCGCCATGATCGGTGGCTTCAACCGGCCCGTCGCTCGGCCGTCTCTGAACTCGAGCTTGTTGGCGACGTATTCCTCGATACCGAGCTCCCGAAGCAAAGGCTGCACGGTAATGTCGAGCGCGCCGGTGACGGCCACTTGACGTAGCCCCATGCTCTTCGATTTCTCGAGCAAGTCACGTGCGCCGGGATACACGGCCGGACGGATGACCTCCTGGTAGAGATCTTCCGCGAGAAATCGCAGCCGATCCTCCGATTGGCCCTTGTACCACTTGAAGAAAATGTCGTTGAAGACCTTTCGGCTATAGGCATCCGCAGCCATGAAGAGCGGAAGCCCCACGACGGTGGCCGCCGAGCGAGCCATGCTCTTCAAGATGCCTTGGTCGTTTCGGGCGTAGAACCAGAAGACATGCACCAGGTTGGTGCGGACCAAAGTCCCGTCCAGATCGTAGAATGCAGCTCCTGCCACGTCGTTATCCCTACTGCGCTCAAGCAGTTAGTCGTGAAACCCACCATATTATTCCTTTCGGTCACAAGGCTCAAGCCGGAAGGGCGTACACACGGCCCGCATGCCCCGTAACTCGTAGGTACGCCTAGGGATTGACCACGGTGAGGCAGAGACGTAGGATGGAGCCACCCGGCCGTACGGCCACGCTCGTTTCGACCCTCTGGAGACCACCAAACTTCATGAATCTGCGCAAAGCCACCATCACATCCGTGGGACGCTCGTTGCCCGACAGAGTCCTCAGCAATCACGACCTCGAAAAACTCGTCGACACGACCGACCAATGGATTCGGGACCGCACCGGGATCGAGGAGCGCCGCATCGTCGAAAAGGGCACCGGAACCTCCGTGCTCGCGGCCGCCGCGGCGCAGGAAGCTCTGGATCGGCGCGGCATCGCAGCGGATGACGTCGACCTGATTATCGTCGGAACCGTGACGCCGGACATGATGTTTCCCGCGACCGCGTGTCTCGTCCAGGACGCGATCGGAGCCAAACGTGCGTGGGGGTTCGATCTCTCCGCGGCTTGTTGCGGCTTCGTCTATTCCTTGTCCGTCGGCGCTCAATTCATCGCGAGCGGAGCGCACGAGCGCGTCCTCGTCATCGGCGCCGACGTGATGAGCAGCATCATCGACTACAAGGATCGGGCGACGTGCGTCATCTTTGGAGACGGTGCCGGAGCGGTGCTACTCGAGGCGAGTGACGAGGACGACGGCAACGGGTTCATCGGATTCGAGCATCGTGTCGACGGCAGTGGCGGCCAGTATCTCTACATGCCCGGAGGCGGGAGCCGCAATCCGCCCTCCGGCGAAACCATCGACAAGAAGATGCACTACGTCCACCAGGACGGCCGCCAGGTCTTCAAATACGCGGTGCGCCGTACTCAGGAGATCACGACCTCGCTTCTCACGACCCACGGTTTCACGCCGGACGACGTGGCGCTTCTCATCGCCCACCAGGCCAACATGCGCATCCTGGACGCCACGAAAGAGCGACTAGGCCTTCCGGAGAGCAAGATCGTCAAGAACATCATGAAGCTCGGAAACACGACCGGGGGCACCATTCCTCTCGCTCTGTACGACGCGATCGAGGACAATCGCCTCTCCAACGGTGACTTGGTCCTGTTCAGCTCCGTCGGCGCAGGGTTCACCGCGGGGGCCTCTTTGCTTCGCTGGAGCGGACTCCGAAGCGAAGCGTCGTGAGCGAGGCCGCTCGGCCGAACCGCCTCATCCACGAAACGAGCCCCTACCTCCTCCAGCACGCCCACAATCCCGTCGACTGGTACCCGTGGGGCGATGACGCTCTTGGCCTAGCGAGAACGACGGACAAACCCATCCTGTTATCCGTGGGCTACTCCGCTTGCCACTGGTGTCACGTGATGGAGCACGAGTCGTTCGAGAATCCGCAGATCGCGGCTTTCATGAACGAGCACTTCGTCCCTATCAAAGTCGATCGGGAAGAGCGTCCGGACATCGACGAGATCTACATGAACGCCGTACAGATCATGACGGGCTCCGGCGGGTGGCCGATGACGGTGTTTCTCACGCCCGAGCTCGAGCCCTTCTACGGCGGAACATATTTCCCACCTGAGGATAAGTCGGGACGACCCGGCTTCCTGACCGTCATGACCGAGCTGAAACGCGCTTTCTCGACGGATCGCGAGCGCATCAACGAAGCGGCGGCGGAACTCACGAAACGGCTCCGAAGCCTCGCGGTGACCTCCGCGAGCCGAGAGGTCATCGCAAAGGAGGTCATCCATCGCGCCGTCGGTGAGCTATCGGCCCGGTTCGATTCCGCCGAGGGCGGCTTCTCCGGCGCACCGAAGTTCCCGCCTTCCGGCACGCTGTCCTTGTTGCTACGTCACTACCGGGCGAGTCGCGACAAGAGCGCTCTCGACATGGTGGAGCTCACGCTGGACAAAATGGCGTCCGGGGGTCTCTACGATCAGCTCGGCGGCGGGTTTCACCGGTACGCAACGGACGAGCGCTGGCTCGCGCCTCACTTCGAGAAAATGCTCTACGACAACGCGCTCCTGGTCCCTGTCTACCTCGAGGCATATCAGATCACGGGGAAAGAGCACTACGCCCGCATCGCCCGGGAGACGCTCTCATGGGTGATCCGCGAGATGCAAGGAGCCGAAGGCGGCTACTACAGCTCCCAGGACGCCGATAGCGAGGGTGTCGAAGGGAAGTTCTACGTCTGGTCGAAGGACGAGATCGAGCATCTGCTCGGCGACGAGCATGAGTCTTTCTGCGCTGCTTACGACGTCACCCGTGGTGGCAACTGGGAGGGAGCCAATATCCTCCACCTCCCGCATGGACTCTCGTCGTGGAGCGCATCGGCTGCGGCCTCCCGTGAGAAGCTTCGGACGGCGCGCGAGGCACGGATCCACCCCGGGCTCGACGACAAAGTCCTCACGAGCTGGAACGGGCTGATGCTCGTCGCGATGGCCCAAGGCTATCGGATTCTCGGCGACCGGGAATTTCTGGACTCCGCCCGACGAGCGGCACGCTTCATCGGCGAAACCCTCTACGACGGACCGCGCTTGCTGGCGACGTATCGCGACGGACACGCGAAGCACAACGGCTACCTCGACGACCACGCGTTTCTCCTCGCGGGCTACATCGAGCTATTCGCCTGCGACTTCGACCCCTCCTGGCTCGAGCGCGCGGGGAGCGTCGCCGACGCATTGACCAGGCTGTTCCGGGACGAGGACAAGGGCGGGTTCTTCTTTACCGGCAAAGATCACGAAGCGCTCCTCATGCGGACGAAGACGGGCTATGACGGAGCCATTCCGTCGGGGAACGGCATGGCCGCGACCACCTTGCTCCGGTTAGCGGCCCTGTCGGGAGACGACAGCATGGAAACCCTCGCGCTCGACGCCGTCCGCGCATTCTACGCGCAGCTCGAGCAGGCACCGTCCGGCTTCGCGCAGCTGTTGCACGGCGTCGACTTCCATCTCGCCGAGAAGCGGGAGCTGGTCGTCGCAGGCGACGCGAAGGCGCCCGAGGTTCGAGCCGCGCTCGAGCGCCTATGGTCCGTCTATGCACCGCACGTGACGATCGTCGGAGTCGACCCCGCTCTCGCTTCCGCGGCGATCCCTCTGCTCACCGGCAAGACGGCCGGACCGGATCCGGCCAAGCCGCGTTTCTATCTATGCGAAGGCTACCAGTGCCAGGCGCCCACCGATGACCTGGAGCAGGTGATTGGGGCGCTCGGTGGCCTTTTGCTAGAATGAAAGCGTTATGACGAAAGTCGTGTCTTTGCTAGTTGCCGCCGTTCTACTCGCCCCGCTCGCGGGCGTGACCTCGACCCTAGCCGATGGTCCGGAGCTCAAGGTGAAAGCGCCTCGGGTCACGTTCATGCGCCCGACCATGCCCAATCAGCGCCAGCGCACGACGGTCACCATCCGTATCACGGCCACGCTCGACAAGCTCGAAGAGGCCGAGGATCCGGAAGAGTACTATTGCCTCGAAGAGGTCTGGGACTGGGACGACGACACGGATTCGGAATACGAGCCCGATTGCGATCCTTACGAGGAAGGTATGGATCTGAAGACGAATTTCAGCGCGAGCCACCAGTATCGGTACCCGGGTACTTATCGCGTCTTCCTTCGCTTGGAACGAAACGGCGACACGGTGATTGCCGGATCCGCGAACGTCCAGATCCGGAACTAGGCACTTAGCCCGGCCTTCGCAGTCTCCGGCGCCGCTACATTCGGTCGTGAAAGACGACCGGCCACTCCGCATCGCGCGCGACACCGAAGCGCGCGCGCAAGCTTTCGAGCTCACCCGTCTCCCGTAAGGACAGGAACGCTTCGTCGAGCACGCGTTTCAGCTCCAGGCGTTGTTTGCGAAGGACGAAGGCGTACTCTTCGCTCGCAACCGGCGTCGGCAGGACTCGAAGTCGCCCCTCGGATGCCCGCGCGAGAGCCACCGCGTCGAACTCGTCCACGATGATCGCGTCGACGGTGCCGTCGGCGAGCGCCGCCGCGCTGCCTTTGTCAACGACGACCGGTACGGCTTGGGTCAGCGAGCGCATCGCTCGCTCCGCCGTGCCCCCTGCCGAGGCCCCGACGAGACGCTCGGAGAGCTCTTCCAAGGATGAAGGCTCTCCCGCGCCGGTCCGCACGAGCGCCACCTGATAGGTCTCGAAATACGGCTCCGTGAACAGATAACGCTCGGAGCGCTCGGCGGTGATGCCGGTCGTCGCGGCCACGAGATCGTGCGCTCCGTCGGCGACGCCCGGGTGCAATTCATCATAAGGAAGCACGCGGACGATGGGCGAGAAGCCCGCACGCGTGCTCAGGAGACGAGCGAGCTCGATGTCGAAGCCGGTCGCCTCTCCGTCATCGCCGACGAAATGAAACGGTGGAAACGTCGCGTCGGAGGCGATCGTGAGCGTCGGGGGCGCTTGCGCGCAAGAAGCGAGGGAGAGGAGCAGCGGTGCGAAGCCGAGGAGTCTCATGACGGCGTATGGATCAGAAGCTCCTTGACGGGAGCGCGCTTTTTTCCTTTCGAGTTGATCGAGCGCGGGACGAGAACGTCGTCCATGGCGGGCGTCGGAGTGACCGACCCGTAGAGCTCACGGATGCGTGGGGTGTCGCTATTCGACAAGATGACATGCGCACCGCGATCCGACATCTCCTGGAACGCGTCGCGAAGCCGGGTCTGCTCATCGGGGCCGAACCCGTCCCGTGTATAGCTCGTGAACTGGCTCGTGGCGGAGAGAGGATCGTAGGGAGGGTCGAGATAGACCAAATCCCCCTCCCCACACCCGGCGGCCAGTAGCCCGAAATCACCGGAGTCGAGCCCGATCCCGCGGAGCACGGAAGAAACGGCGACCAGGTTGTCTCGATCGACGACCCTGGGGTTCCGGTAGCGACCCATCGGAACGTTGAACTCACCCTTGCGGTTCACACGGTACAAGCCGTTGTAGCAGGTCCGGTTCAGATAGATGAAGCGAGCGGCACGCTCCACATCGGCCCGGGGCACTCGAGCGCGCACCGCATAGTAGTGCTCCTCGCTATGCATCATCTGGTGGGTCTCGAGCTTGGCGACCAGATCATCCACCGAGTCTCTTGTGACGCGGTAGGCGCGCATGAGCTCTTCGTTGCTGTCCGAGATCGAGCACGTTAGTCGAGGGAAGCTGCGACGAACCCAGAAGAACATGGCGCCCGCTCCCACGAACGGCTCGACGTATCGGCGGTATTCACGATCGCGTGGGATACGCTCCGCGATCGATCCGATGAGCGAGCCTTTGCCGCCGGCCCATTTCACGAATGGGCGCGCAGCCGACGGCGTCAGCTCGATCGTTTTCGTGGAGGCGGGTTCCGTCATCGGTTCGGGATCATTCTATCGCCACACCCGCCTCGGGCGTGGAGATCACAAACCTAGGAGGCGGGCGATGATGACACGCTGGATGTCGCTCGTCCCCGCATAGAGCAACCCCCCGACCGCGTCGCGGAGGTCACGCTCGACGCCGGCGTCGGACATGTAGCCGGCGCCGCCATGCGTGCGGATGGCGTCGAGGCTCGAGGCGACGAAGCTCTCGCTCAGGTGCAACTTCAACAGGGCGGCTTCGAGCATCGCCGGCCGCCCGTTCTGACGACTCCAGGCGACTTGATACAACAGCAGCCGAGCGGTCTCGAGCCGCAGCTTCATATCCGCTACCCGGTTGGACACCGACTGGAATTTCCCTATGGGCTGATCGAACTGCCGGCGGGACTTGGCGTGTCGAATGCTCGCTTCGAGCTGTCGTTCCATCGCGCCGAGTTGCGAGGCGAGGATGCAGCACCGTTCGAGCTCGAGGCAGCTATTGGAGATGCTGACCCCGGCGCCTTCCGGTCCGAGGCGGTTCTCCTCCGGAACGAAGCAATCGGTCAAGACGATGTCGCTCATGGGTGCGGTCCGGAGTCCCATCTTGTCCCGAGCAGGACTCGACGCGAACCCGTCCGTGTCCGCATCGACGAGAAACGCGGTGACACCCCATTTGCCTTTCTCCGGATCGCAGGTCGCGAAGATGAGAGTGATGTCCGCCAACGGGCCGAGCGTGATGTAGCTCTTCGTGCCGTTCAGACGGTACCCACCCGGGCACGGGCTCGCCGTCATCTGCAGAGCGAACGCGTCCGATCCAGAATCGGGCTCCGTGAGACAGTGCGCGCCGATCCGCTCACCCGCACACATCGATGGCAAGTACTTCTGCTTCTGATGTTCCGTTCCGAACTTGTAAATCGGGAACTGGACCGTCCACATCTGCGTATTCAGGGCGAATGTGAGTCCGTTATCGGGGCACCCGTAGCCCATGGCCTCCATCGCGAGCACGGCCGTCATCAACTCGGTGTCGACCCCCGACGCGTTGTATTCCTTGGGAATCGACAAGCTCTGCAGGCCGAACGCGGCGCACGCCTTCCAGTCCTCGAGCCCGAACTCGCTCGCGGCATCGCGCGCCGACACGTCGGAGCTGAGCTCGCTCTTCGCGAAGGCGACGACGGAGTCTCGGTAAGCGAGTTGATCCGGGGTCCAGGAGAAATCCACGTCATCTATTGTCGCGAACCACGAGCGATCCTGCCAACGCATGAAGGGGCGTCGCCCGGCGTCGGCCCTTCATCGGCGCCGGGTCCGCTGCGTGATTGCCGAAGCCGGCGAGCACGGATTCCAGAACCGGGAGCATCCGCACCGTGCGTTTGGTACGGATGATCCAGTCCCACAGCGGCTCGAACTTCTTCCATCCCGCCGCGTAGGCGAAGTGGCGCAGTTTTCCTTTGACGCTCGGCTTCGAGCCGGCGCCTTTGAGAATCGAGCCCCAACGATAGAAGTCCTTATACGCCCGCCAGTAGCCCGCTTCCAGGGCTTCGGCCGACATGCCGCGCGTGCGATGCACGACGTGTCTGGTGTCATAGAGATCCCAGTTCCGATGCAGGAGGCGACCACCCGCCTCCATGCGGGCGAACAGCGGCGTGCCCGGATAGGGCGTGAGGATATGGAACGTGGCCGTCTCGACCCCGTGCGTGACGGCCCAATCGACGGTGCGCTCGAAGACGCTCTCGTCATCTTCGTCCATCCCGAAGACGAAGCTGGCATTCACCATGACGCCGAGGTCATGGAGCCTCCGCACGGCTTCCCCGTAGTCACGGCTCAGGTTCTGGTGCTTTCGCTGTGAGAGGAGGCTCTCCGCGTTCAACGTCTCGAAGCCGACGAAGAGACTCCGGAGCCCGGCGCGAACCGCTTTTTCCAGGAGCCCGGGCCGAAGCACGGAGCTTACCGTCCCCGCGGCCTGCCACAGACGGCCCATCCCGCGCATCCCTTCGAACAAACCCGATGCGAAGGAGGCGTTTCCGAACAGATGATCGTCGAGGAAATAGAGGTGACGTCCCGGCAGGCGTTCGATCTCGGCCATCGCGGCATCGATCGTCTGTGTGTAGAATCCACGCCCGCCCTTGAAGAACGCTTCTTTGTAGCAGAAGTCGCAAACGTGAGGGCATCCGCGAGACACGACGATCGAGTTCGGAACGAGATAGCGGTGTCTCTCGATGAGGTCGCGCCTTATGGGTGGAAGATCGTCGAGAGAGCGTTTCTGGGACGCGTAGCGGCGCCTAGGCGAGCCCGTCCGGAAGTCGCGAAGGAAGCGCGGCCACGTATCTTCTCCGGGCCCGAGAAAAATGGTGTCCGCGTGGCGCGACGCCTCTTCGGGGCACGAGGTGACGTGAAGCCCGCCGAGCACCACGTAAGCACCGCGGGAGCGATAGTGGTCCGCGAGCTCGTAAGCGCGCCTCGCCGACGTGATGTAGACCTGAATGACGACCAGCTCCGGATCGTCATCGAACGAGATCGCGCGGACATGTTCGTCCTCGATGTGGACGTCGTCACCAGGGTCGAGATAGCCCGCGAGCGTCGCCAGCCCGAGCGGTGGGAAGAGGGAGTATTTAATCGGCCGAAAGAAGGGGCTATTGGCTTCGGTCAGCGCCGGCAGGATCATCTTGACTCTCATGCTCCGAGCGTAGACGCGGGAGCTCGATCCAGACATGATCGGAACATGAGCAAGGCGTGATCATCTGCTCACGCGCTCGTAAAACGGCTATTTTCGGAGGCGTTCGAGGGTCTGTTTGAAGAAGCGCCGACCGACGCGCGGGTCGTAGAAGATGACCGGAACCAGTCGCCCCCGAAACCGGTCCGGGCTCTGATGGCCGTAATCCGTGAGAACGCGCGCGAGCGCTTCTTTGGGCCCGGACTGATCAGCGTGGCGGGGCAAGCCGCTGAACAAGTCGTTCAACGACAGATCCCAGGGCTCGGAGCGCAGCACAGCATCGACGACGATGGCCTTGAGAGTGTTGTGAGAGAAGTTGAACGCGAAGGACAGCGGCGAGTAGAAGCTCTCGGACGGGCGGTGGCTTTCGATCTCTTCGAGGAGGCTCGCCTTGTGTCGCAGGAAAGTCTCGCGGAAGCGGGTGTGCTCCGCAGAGTAGTCCGCGAGGCACGCGGGCGGCTTTCCCACGAAGGCGCGTGGGTCAGGGCTCAAGCCATTGGCGATCGCTTCGACAACGCGACCCCGGAGCATACTCTCGTCTTTCTCAACCGTCAGCTTCTCATAGGCCTCGATGAGCGTCGTGAGGGCGAAGCACAGCCACGGGTAGTCCGCGACGTTGTCGTTTCTCATCTCGACGATGTCACGGCCATAGGTTGCCTCGAAGCCGAAGCGCAGGTGGCAAGAAAGCAGCGAGGCCGACACGAAGGCCATGTTCATCCGGTGGTGACCTTCCTGTCTTTGCACCTTCTCGTACATCCGGTCATAGGCAGCGTCTTCGGGCTCGAAGTGCGCGGTCATGACGGAGATGAGCGTCTCCGCATCATCGACGAAGCGCTGGCCACTACCCTCGGGACCCTGGAGCGTGCGCAACAGCGCGGTCACACGATCGAAGTGCGCATCGGCACAGTCATCGTCCCACACCCGCAGGGACAGGAGTCCGATCATGTAGAGAAAGTAGTAGTCGAGGAGGATCGCGAGGGCGACGGCATCGTCGCCGGAGCGTTCACGATCGAACATGAAGTTCGCGACCTCGACCGGAATCGTATCGTCGTTGAACCGCGCGGCTCTGCCGTCCCAGTCGGTGAGCACGTGAAAGCCGTCCTTGCGATCCGCGTGGTCGAGCCTCTCGACCCAGTCGGCAAGCTCCACCGGGGCGCCGCCGGTCTCGAACCGGTGGGCGACCATGCCGTCGCGCAGTCGTGTCAGAGACTTTGTGAAGCTCTTACCTCGGAGCGCGTGGGACAGCACCGCCTTGCGCGTACCGCCCGCCAGGATCGATTCCAGCGTGTGGCACGACTCGTCGAACGACATCGCACTCACCGTACTACGATCTTAGTCGATCGGCGACACGCCGCGATTGCGGAGATACGCGCGCACGACCGCTCTGGGATCGCCCCCCTCGTCGACCAGCAGGTTGAGCCGTCGCATCGCCTCACCGTCGAGGATGCCCGACACCGAAGCGAGGACCGAGCCGATAGCGGGAAAGGTGTCGAGGAGCTCCGGCCGGTAGACGACGCTCGCCTCGTAAGGAAGGAAGAACGATAGGTCGTCTTCGAGAACTCGCAGTCCAAGCTTCTCGATTAAGCCATCGGTCGCGCTGCCGATGACCACGTCGACCTTGCCCTCTTCGAGCGCTTGATACATGAGCCCGAACGAAACGGCCGTCGGCTCGGTCGCGAAGTCGAGACCATAAGCGGAGACGAGTCCTCGGTAGCCGTCACCTCTCTCGAGGAACTCGTGCCCGGCCGCGATCCGCAACGTGCGTTGGTGCTCGCCGAGCTCGGAGATGGTGCGAACGGAGAGCTCCGGGCGGGCGATGACAGCGAAGGAGTTATCGAATCCGAGCCGCTCACCCCACGCGAGGCCCAGCTCGGCGGGGTAGCGATCGCGTAGCGCTTTCGCGATCGCGCTTTTGTCGCGATTCGGCGGCTCGCGAAGAATGGCCGTCCAGGCGGTACCTGAATACTCGACGTAGAGGTCGAGCTCTCCCGCGAGCATCGCTTGGTGGCAGATGAACGTTCCGCCCAGGTTCAGCCGGCGCGTAACGGGGATGCCTTCAATCTCCAGTAGCTGGGCTAACATCTCGCCTAGAACCACTTGTTCGGTGAAGTCCTTCCCCCCGACGACGACCGACGGCGGCCCGCCGCAGGCGCTCGCGAGAAGCGCAGCAGCGACGATGCGCGTCAGTCGAGCGTACAGACCCAAACCCCCTCTTCGCCGGAGTCGAGGACGTGGCGGTCCAGCACTTTCAACCGGTAATCGTCGAGCAGCCCTTCGAAACCGTCGACCGTGAATCGATTGGAGTAGAACAAGCTGAGCTTCTCACCCCGACGGAAGCGAACGAGGCGCCCGTCGAAACGGATCTCGGCATCGTCGCGGAACGGGAGCTCCGCGACCAGACGTGCGGGCTGGCCGTGGGCGGACGAAACCTCAGGCGAGAACTTCATCGCAGCAGAGGAGCTTTCGAGCCCGACGTCGTCGAGGAGCGTGCTCAACCACGTTCTCGTGAGCTCGTTATCGTATTGCGAAAGAATCGATGCGAGGTCATGCGAGACCTTTTCGGGCACGAAGAGGTTGGCGCTCAGCACGAGTCGATCGCCCGGGCGCATCCACGAGACGAGCGTCGCAACGAGCCTTCCCGGCACGACATTGGGCACGATGCCGAGACAGGAGAACACCCGCTGGTCCGCTCCCCAGAAATCGTCGAGATCCGGGGCCTCCATCAGATCGGCGACGAGACGCTCTACCGGGACCGCGGGATGGGAGCTTTGCATCACCGACGCGGCGCCTAAGACCAATGCGGGGCTGGCGTCACAAGCGACATACGACAAGGTGGCGCCACTTCGGACGAGCGACGCCGCCAGCGAGGCGTCCTTCTGGCCGCCACCGCAGCCGACACCGATGAGCTGGATCTTCGACGCCGCCCAGTCCCCGGCGACGGCATCGAATCCGCGCTGATACATCGACGTCGCCTCATCGTCTCGGCGCGACGGAGAATAGGCGTCGTGGAGCTCGAGCCAGCGGCGGGCTTGCTGGTTGGTGAGATAGTGGAACTTCGCTGGAATCTCGCGGCGTTCGAGTGCGGTTTTGAGCTGAGCGCGAAGTGCTTCGGGATGCTGGGACGGATGATAAACAACCGTCGGCCATCGCGAGGCGCTCATGTCACTTGCATCGCCTCTAGAACCGGACGCACTTTCGCGACCTCGTGAGTGCGCAGCAAGCTGGTCTTGCCGAGAAGCGCACTGACCGCGAAGAATGCTTCGGCCTGCCGCACTTCTTCCTTGAATAGCGTGAACGCATGAGGAAGCGCGTGACACAGAGGCCAGCCGAGGCTACGGAGTCGAAACGTCTGCAAGAACGTTTGCAGCTGATAGGCGATGCGCGCGTGGCCGTCGGTGAGATTCCGGTAGTAGAAACCCAAGCCCGGGTCGAGCCAGATACGGGTGACACCGAGGCGGGTAGCGACCTCGATCTGTTCGCGAAAATACTCCTTCTGCTCGGCGACCCAATCGTCGTGCTCGGGAATCTCATCGACGGCGCGTACGTTCTCGCCGGCTACGAAACAAATGATGACGGCGGCATCGTGTTTCGCCGCGAGTCGATAGATCTCTTCTCTCTCGGTGACGCCGGTGAGGTTCACGACCGCGGCGCCGTCACCAAGACAGGCGGCCGCGACTTCGGCGTGATATGTCTCGACCGAAACCGGCACGCCGAGACCGGAGAGCTCGCTCACGATCGGAGAGAGGAGCCCTCGTTGCTCCGCCGCATCTACGAGGCGTGCGTTCGGAAGCGTCGACTCCGCGCCGATATCGACGATCGAGGCGCCCGACAGCTGCAGCTTCCGGGCGCGCTCGACGGCATCCGGCACCGTGAGACAGACGCTCTCGCGGTACCACGAGTCGGGGGACAGGTTCACGACCCCCATCAAGTAGGCGCGCTTGTCGAACTCGAAGGCGGTGCCATCCGCTAGAGCGAAGCTCCTGACATCGCATTCGAGATCAGCCGCGTGCTCTTGCCACAGACGGGAGAGCGCTTCCGGTGTCAGCACGAGGAGGGCTACAGCTTATGGCCGCCGGCGACGTCGATGTTCACGCCGGTCACATAGCCGGCGTCTAGAAGGAAGCCGAGCGCGTGGGAGAGCTCGTCGAGCTTACCGGGTCGGCCCAACGGGATCCGCCCGCTATCGTCTTCGAGATCCACCGAGTTCTCCATCTGCCCGGGCGAGATCATATTGACGCGGATCCCCGACGGAGCGAGTGCTTTCGCGAGAGACTTGGTCAGCACCAAGAGCCCGGTTTTGCTGACCTGATAGGCGGTCGCAAAAACGTTCGCGACGAGCGCGTCGACACCGGCGAAGCCCAAATAGACGATGAGCCCCCCGTGCTTTTCGAGGAGAGGTCGCGCGAAATAGGAACAATAGAATCCGCCGGACAGATTCGGGCCGAGCGTGTCGTCCCACTCCGCAGGAGAGAGCTCGGAGACGTCGGTGGGCGTGTACACGCCGACATTGTGGACGAGAACATCGAGGCGTTGTTCGGCATCCGCGATCGAGTCGATCATCGCGGCTACCGCATCCTTCGAGCTGACATCCGCCCGAACGAGACGCACGCGCGCGCCTTGACCGCGTAGACGCTCCGCGGTGTTCTCGGCCTCGGTGCGATCATTCTTGTAGTTGAGGACGAGATCGTAGTCCCGACTGGCGAGAAAAGCGGCGAGGTGTGCACCGACGCGTCGAGTTCCACCGGTAATACAAGCAACACGTCGTTCGCTCAACGGTCGCGCTCGCGAGAGAAACGCACATAGGAGCAACGAGCGTCGGGAACGGCCAGCGGTTTTTCGATCTCGATCTCGACGCGCGAGGCAACCGGGAACTCTTCCAGAATGCGGGTGCAGGCCGCGACCGCAAGCGATTCCAGGAGCTGGTACTGCCCGTCGCGAGCGAGAGCCGACACGAGAGCAACGACACGGTCGTAGTCGACGGTGTCCGAGACGTCGTCGCTGGCCGCGGCATCGCCGAAATCAATCTCGATCGCGAGCTGCACGGAAAGAGGCTGTGGCTCTCGCCGTTCACGTGCGTAGACGCCGATGACGCATTCGACCCGAAGGTCTTTGACGCCCACCGTACCGGAGCCTGGTTGCATGCCGGACGATCCTAGACCACGCCCTACGAGCGGGCAAACGAGAGGATTGGCTCTAGGACGACGAACGGTGACGCGCGCGCTTGACGGCCTCGATACGGGCTTCGGCACGTTCATATTCCGCTCGCGCCTGTTCCGCATCGTAGGCGGTACCGAACTCCTGCATGCGCTCTTCGGCCCGCTTTTTTGCGGACTCGGCGCGCTCGAGGTCGATATCCGCCGCGACCTCCGCCGTCTCGACGAGCACCGTCACCTTGTTCGGAAGCACTTCGGCGAAACCCCAGTGCACGGCGACGAAGTGCTCATCGCGACCGGTCCGGTAGCGGAGCTCTCCGGCACGGAGCTGACTCATGAACGGACGATGGCCGGGAAGGACCCCGAAGTGGCCAAGCACACCCGGCGCCTCGACTTCGTCGACCTCCTCACGGACGACGATGCCGGTGGGCGTCACGATCTCGAGCTCGATGCGTTGCGCTTCCATATCGGTCTAGGCGGCGCTCATCTTTTCAGCGTTCTGCTCCACTTCGTCGATCCCACCCGCCATGTAGAACGCCTGTTCGGGGATGTGATCCAGCTCGCCATCTACGACGCGGCGGAAGCCTCGGACCGTATCCTCGAGCGTGACGTAACGACCGGGGCGACCCGTGAACTGCTCCGCCACGTGGAACGGTTGCGAGAAGAACCGCTGGATCTTGCGGGCACGGGCGACGGTCACCTTATCGTCTTCGGAGAGCTCGTCGATACCCAGAATCGCAATGATGTCCTGCAGGTCTTTGTAGCGTTGAAGGATTTCCTTGACCTCGACCGCGACGTTGTAGTGCTCATCGCCGATGATGCGGGGATCCATGATCCGTGACGAGGACGCGAGCGGATCGACCGCGGGATAAATGCCAAGCTCGGCAATCTGACGCGAAAGGTTCGTCGTGGCATCCAGATGCGAGAACGTCGTCGCCACACCCGGATCCGTGTAGTCGTCAGCAGGAACGTAGATGGCTTGGATCGAGGTGATCGAGCCCTTGTCGGTCGACGTGATGCGCTCCTCGAGCGCGCCCAGCTCCGACGCCAGTGTCGGCTGATAGCCGACGGCGGACGGCATACGTCCGAGGAGCGCCGAGACTTCCATACCCGCGAGCGTGTAGCGGTAGATGTTGTCGACGAACAGGAGCACGTCCTGGCCTTCCTCATCGCGGAAGTACTCGGCGACGGTGAGACCGGTGAGACCGACGCGCAATCGAACGCCGGGCGGCTCGTTCATTTGTCCGTAGATGAGGGCTGTCTTCTCGATGACGCCGGATTCCGTCATCTCGCGCCAGAGGTCGTTCCCCTCTCGGGTACGCTCTCCGACACCCGAGAACACCGAGAACCCTCCGTGCTGGGTCGCGATGTTGTTGATGAGCTCCATGATGATGACCGTCTTGCCGACGCCCGCACCACCGAAGAGTCCGACCTTGCCGCCACGTACGTAGGGCTCGAGCAGATCCACTACCTTGATGCCGGTCTCGAACATCTCGAGCTTCGTGCTTTGCTCGGTGAACGCGGGCGCGGGGCGGTGGATGGGTAGGTGGTGGTCCGTCTTGACCTCGCCGAGCTTGTCGACGGGCTCGCCCAAGACGTTGAGCACGCGGCCCAAGGTCGCTCGTCCGACCGGTACGGTAATGGGTGCTCCGGTGTCGTGAGCCGTCATGCCGCGGACGAGTCCATCGGTCGGTTGCATCGCGACGGCGCGCACGCGGTTCTCACCGAGATGCTGTTGCACCTCGACCGTGATCGATATCTTCTCGGTGGAGAGCACCGCATCGTCGATGACGCGGACTGCGTTGAAAATGGCGGGCAGGTGCCCGCCCGTGAACTCGATATCGACGACGTTTCCGATGACCTGGACGACTTTGCCGACGTTTTTATCTGTGCCAACAGTCATTTTTGGTTAAGCTCCTGCGCGCTCTATTGGATCGCCTCGGCGCCCGAGACGATCTCCAAGATCTCTCTCGTAATCGTGGACTGACGAACTTTGTTCATCGTGAGCGTTAGCTCGTCGATGAGCTCGCCTGCGTTCTTGCTCGCATTATCCATGGCGGTCATGCGGGCGGCATGTTCCGCAGCTGCGGACTCGAGCAAGGCGTGCCACACCTGGTACTCGACGTGGCGCGGAATGACGGCGTTATAGATTTCGTCCGCCGAAGGTTCGTAGATGTAGTCCTGTTCCTGTTCTGCTGTCTCGAAATCGAGCTTCTCGATCGGCAAGAGCCGCTCGACCACGACGTCCTGCTGGATCACGTTTTTGAATTCGTTATAGATCAGGTAGACCGCATCGACGGCGTTTTCTTTCCCCGCTTCGGAGCCGGGGTCCGTGTAGCTCTCGATGAGCGGCCGAGCGATCGTTCCCGCCGTGTCATAGGTCAAGTCGCGGAAGATGTCGACGAACTCGCAGCGGATGTTGTAGTCGCGTCGCTTGAAATAGTCCCGCGATTTCTTGCCGACGAGCTGGAGGTCGATCGTATCGGCCTCGAGGCTGCCGAGGAAGTTCTCCGCCTTCTTCATGATGTTAGCGTTGAACGATCCGCACAGGCCCTTGTCGCCGCTGATCACGATGATGTCGATGTTCTTGGGCTCTCGCACCGTCAACAAGGGATGCGCGTCCATATCGGCGCGGGTCGCGAGGCTGTTGAGCACTTGCAGCATCTTCTTCGCGAAAGGACGCGCCGAGAGAATGGCGTCCTGGGCACGTCGGAGCTTCGCCGCGGAGACCATTTTCATGGCACTCGTAATCTGCTGGGTGTTCTTGACGCTGCTCGTGCGGCGTCTAAGGTCTCTCAAGCTCGGCATGGTCGGATCTCTGCGACTGTTGGTCCGCTCTAGGCGGCTGGCTCACTCGACTCGGACTTGAACTGTCCTTTGAACTCGTCGAGCGCGACTTTCAGCTTGTCCTTGAGCGCGTCGTCGAGCGAGCCCTGCTCACGGATGTCGCTGAGGGCGCCCGGATGGCGGTCGTCGAGGTACGTGTAGAGCTCGCGCTCGTAGCGGCGACACTCGGGGACGGGAACGTCGTTCAGGTAGCCCTCGTTGGCGGCGAAGACGATCACAATCTGTTTTTCGACCGGCAGGGGCTGGTATTGGTCCTGTTTGAGGATCTCGACGAGGCGTTCGCCCTTGGCGAGCTGTGCCTGGGTCGCTTTGTCGAGGTCGGAGCCGAACTGCGCGAAGGCCGCCATCTCTCGGAACTGCGCCAGGTCGAGACGCATCGTTCCCGCGACCTGCCTCATCGCTTTGATCTGGGCCGAGCCGCCGACGCGGCTGACCGAGTTTCCGACGTTCACGGCCGGTCGAATACCGGCGTTGAACAAATCGCCCTCGAGGAAGATCTGCCCGTCCGTGATGGAGATGACGTTGGTCGGTACGTATGCGGAAAGGTCTCCGGCTTGGGTCTCGATGAAGGGAAACGCGGTGAGCGAGCCACCGCCGTTCTCGTCGGACAGCTTCGCCGAGCGCTCCAAGAGGCGAGAATGCAAATAGAACACATCACCGGGATAGGCTTCGCGGCCGGGCGGGCGACGGAGCAACAGCGACATCTCGCGGTACGCGGCGGCATGTTTCGAAAGGTCATCGTAGACGCACAGCGCGTGACGACTGTTGTCGAGGAAGTACTCCGCCATCGCGGTGCCGGAATAGGGGGCGAGGTACTGGAGAGGCGAGGGATCCGACGCGGAGGCGTTGACGATGATCGTGTGGTCCATCGCGCCGTACTCTTCGAGCGTCGTCACCACCTGGGCGACGGTCGAGCGTTTCTGTCCGATCGCGACGTAGACGCAGATGACGTCTTTGCCCTTTTGATTGATGATGGCGTCGACCGCGATCGCGGTCTTTCCCGTTTGCCGGTCACCGATGATGAGCTCGCGCTGTCCACGGCCAATCGGGATCATCGCGTCGACGGCCTTGACGCCGGTTTGGAGCGGCTCTTTCACGGGTTGGCGGTCAACGATTCCGGGAGCGACACGTTCCACCGGATTGTGCTGCTTCGTGTGGATCGGCCCCTTGCCATCGAGCGGGCGCCCAAGCGCGTCGACGACACGGCCAACGAGCTCGTCGCCGGCGGGAACCTGCAGAATCGTACGCGTACGTTTGGCTTCGTCACCCTCTTTGATGTCGGTCACGTTGCCGAAGAGCACGAGGCCGACGGATTCTTCTTCGAGGTTGAGCGCGAGGCCGAACACGTCGTTTTGGAGCTCCACGAGCTCGCCGTACATAACGCCTTCTAGCCCGTAAACGCGGGCGATACCGTCACCCGCGGAGATGACCGTGCCGACTTCGGCGACGTCGACGTCTGATTCATAGTCGCCGATCTGTTGCTTGAGGATCTTAGTGATCTCGTCCGCCCTGATATCCATGTTGCTTATTTACCTCGATCTCGCGAGCTTCGTTCTCGAAGGCTCGCCTAGTTTCGTTTCTGACGTTTTTCGACTACAGACTCGACAGCGTTTTTTCCCGTAGTCGCTGGAGCTGCATGACAACACTCGCGTCGAATACGCGGTTGTCGATGCGAACGACGATGCCTCCGACGAGCGAGGCATCGGTCTGGTAGTTGAGTACCATTGTCTTTCCGAGCGCGCCGCCGAGACTCTCCGACAGTTTTGCTTTCTGCGCCTCACTGAGCGCGCGCGCGGATGTCACGTCTCCGTGTTGAACCTTCTGGTGCTCGAGAAGAAGGCGCTGGTACTGCTGGCCGACTTGCCCCAAGATCCCCATGCGCTCGCGGGTGACGAGCAACTTCAAAAGGTTGACGGCCGCCGCGGACAAGTTCTGTCCGGAGACCACGTCATCGAGAACCGCCGAGCGTTTATCGGCCGGGATGGTCGGAGAGGCGAGTACTTCAGCGAGAGCGGGGTGGTCGGCGAGCAGTTGAGCCACTCCGTCGATTTCCGCGCCGAGTGCCGCCGCGTCGGCGTTCTTGTCGATCGCAACCGAGAGGCACGCGCGTGCATAGCGTTCCGCTAGAATCGTCGAGCCGGTAGAAGTCGCCACCTATTTACTCTTCTCCAACAACTCGATACTGCGGTCGACAAGCGCCTCGTGATCGGCGTCCGTCATCGTCGCCTCGAGCTTCTTGTGGGCGATGGACACCGAGAGCTCGGCCGCGCGGGCAAGCAGCTTACGCCGGCCGGCCTCGACTTCGGCATCGATTTCCTTTTGTGCGAAATCCTTGAGCCGGGCGGCCTCCGCCTCGGCTTGAGCAAGGATGCGGACCTTCTCCGCTTCCGCCGAGCGTTTCGCTTCTTCACGTGCTTTGTCGACTTCTTCGTCGAGCCGCGCCATCACTTCGTCGGCGTGGACTCGCTCGTCATCGGCACGGGCCGTCTTTTCCCGGGCGGTGGCGAGCTCGCTACGGATTTGCTCCGTGCGCGCGACCAGATAGCCGGATAGCGGTTTTCGAAGTGCGAGAAAGAGTGCGACCGCGACGATCGCGAAATTGGTGATGCGCGGAAGCTGACTGCCTTCGGCAGCGTACAGGGGAGCAGCGCTCGCGAGAACGACGACGAGCGTCTGGATCGCTGCGTGGAAGCCTAACTTGGCGTGCTTCATGCGACGTCTCGGCCGAGTATGCGGGTCGCGATCTGGGCAGCGAGCGCGTCGGCATCTTTCTCGAGAGCGGCGACCGCGTTGTCGGTCTCTTCCGCGAGTCGTTTCTTCGCGGAGCCGACGAGTGCTTGCGCTTGCTCGCGCCCTTCGTCGACCGTGCCGCGGCCATCCTTCTGCGCTTCCGCGCGAGCGGTGTCGAGAAGCTGGTACCCCTCGTTCCGGACGCCCTGGACCGCATCGTCAACGGACGACCGCGCGTCCGCGATCGCTCGTTCGGCGTCCTCCCATGCGTGCTCGGCGGTGTCGATCTTCTTCTGGCGAGCTTCCATGGCTTGTGCCATGGGCTCGAAAAAGAAGTTCTTCAAAACGAAGACCAACCCGAAAACGAGCACAGAGATGACGAGTGCTGTGGCGTCGATGGATATCAATTCTTGGTTCCTAAGGCAAGAATGCCCGGCAAAGCTGTTAACTATAACACGCGATTTTCGCCATCGTCAATGCGGCGGACGTCGCTGAATCGGCCAGGGAGAAATATTGCTATTCTGAAGATATAAATTTCTTCAAGTTGTCCAATTGCGGTGTTTCCGGGGGGGCTTCGCGCTTCGCCATCGAGCATTGACCGTCGAACTGGGCTCCCTCGTGGACCATCAGCACGTCGCACTCGATGCTGCACTCGGCGTGGGCCGCCGGTAGGAGCTCCACCCGATCGCTCGCCCGGACCCGGCCGCGAAGTCGGCCGCTCACGAACACCGACGCGACCTCGATCTCCGCATTGACGTCTGCGCCCTCGCCGACGATCAGCTTGTTGCCGGTCCGGATCGAACCTTCGAACTTACCGTCGATTCTCAGGGTGTCGTGAAACGAGACGTCACCAGAGAACGTCGTACCCTCGTCGAGAAAACCTTCGAGCTCGCCCCGAGCATGATCTTTTTTCTTCACCTGACTCAGCCTTTCATGCGTTTTTCTTCTTGGCGGCGCGCGTTCCTCGTTCAACGGCCTCGTAGATCCGATGAAGCTCGTCCTCGGAGTGGAAATCGATCTCCAGTCGGCCGCGCGCTTTTCCCTGGCGGCGGATGCGAACGGAGGTTCCAAGGAGTCCTTCGAGCTGGCGTTCGGCTTCGCGCGTGTTCGGGTCCGTCCGCTTGCTCGGCGCCCGCGAGCGGCTCGCGGAGGTGAGCGCCTTCACCTTGCGCTCGACGTCGCGCACGCTCAACCCATCGCTTACGACCTTTTGGGCGACGGCGAGCTGCTGTGTCGGGTCATCCAGGGGCAACAGTGCCCTGGCATGGCCGGTGGAGAGCTTCTGATCGGCGATGAGCGCTCGCACGTCCTTAGGTAAACGTAGCAACCTCAACAAGTTAGCGATGGTAGAGCGATCTTTTCCGACGCGATTCGCGACTTGCTCCTGGGAATAGCCCAGCTCGCCCACGAGCCGCCGATAAGCCGCAGCCTCTTCGATAGGGTTCAACTCCTCCCGCTGGATGTTCTCCACGAGAGCAAGCTCGAGGACCTGGCGCTCGTCCGCCTCGCGAACGACAATCGGAACCTTCGTTAGCCCCGCCTTGCGGGCAGCCCGCCAGCGTCTTTCGCCGGCGATCAGCTCGAAGCGAGTGCCTTGTTTGCGAACGACGAGCGGCTGCACGATTCCCTGCTCACGCACCGATTGAGCGAGCTCCTCGAGCTTGGCGTCATCGATCGTTTGGCGCGGCTGCGTGGGATTTGGATCGATGCGCGCGGGGTCGACCTCGAGGAGGTCTCCACCTTCGTCTCGAACGGGCTCCGCCGGCAGCAACGCCGCGAGCCCCTTACCGAGAGCTTTTCTCTTCATGTTTCAGCATCTCCCTCGCCAACGCCAGGTAGGCCGCGGCGCCTTTCGAGCGAATATCATACAAGAGGATGGGCTTACCGAAAGACGGCGCCTCCGCAAGTCGCACGTTTCTCGGGATCGCCGTTTCAAAAACAGCGCCCGGGAACGCGCTTCGCACGTCTGCCACCACTTGATGGGTCAACGTGGTCCGTTCGTCCACCATCGTGAATACGATACCTTCAACAGAGAGGTTAGGGTTGAGGCTCGCACGAACTCGAGCGACGGTCGACATGAGCTCGCTTACGCCGGCGAGCGCGAAGAACTCGCACTGGAGCGGCACGAGCACGGAGTCCGCGGCAGCAAGGGCGTTGAGCGTCAGCAGGCCAAGCGAGGGCGGGCAATCGATAAAGACGTAGTCGTAGCGCGGTGCCACAGGAGCGAGCGCGTCGCGAAGCCTGAACTCCCGGCGGTCGGCGTCGACGAGCTCCAGCTCGGCTCCCGTCAGATGCCGCTCCGCCGGTACGACGTGAAGGTTCGGAAGCTCCGTCTCGCGAATCAGGCCCTCTAACGGGACCTCATCCACCAGGGAGCGGTAGATCGTCTTGCCCTCTACGGCGTCGGGGTCAACCCCAAGACCGCCCGTCAGATTGGCCTGCGGATCCATGTCGACGACGAGTGTTGTCTTCTCCGCGGCAGCCATCGAGGCACTGACATTGATGGCCGTGGTCGTCTTACCGACGCCACCTTTTTGGTTCGCTACAGCGATGATTTGGGACATGGGTTGCTTCGTTGCGACTTTTCACTCGGCCCGCGGGTGCAGGTCAGATTTCCGGAAGGCGGCAGCATAGCACACGAGGCCCGCAGGAATGTTTCACGTGAAACACTCGGGGGGAGCGAAGGGCTACAGGGCGGCTCGGCGTACAACGAGCAGGCACCCGCCGCCGCCGACGAGCCGCTCCAATCGCGGCTCCGCACCGTCGAAGGACGACACAGCAGCGCTCAACCGCTCCCGTGAACTGAACCAGAACAGCTGCCCATCGGGACGCAAATGACGCCGGATCGCGACCCTCAAACCGCTCACCATCGCGACGCCGCGCACCGTCACCACATCCACCAAACCCGCCCCGAGCAATGCCTCGAAACGCTGCGCGTGCACGGTGACGTTGTTCAACCCGAGCGAGCGAGCCGCTTCCTCGAGAAAGGCTGCCTTCCGCTGGTTCGACTCCACGAGAGAAAAGGTCATCTCCGGACGCACGACCGCCAGCGGCAGCGCCGGTGAGCCGCCGCCAGAGCCGATATCCAGGGCCGCGCCGCGCTCCGGGAGGTGTTGGACGGCCGCGAGGGACTCCGCGAAGTAGCGCCGCACCCGCACATCCTCGCTCCGAAAACCGGTTAGATCAACGGCTTTCGACCACTTCACGACCAGCGCATCCAGCGCCTCGAGCCGGCCCCAGTGTTCCCGCGCGAGTCCCGCGTCCGCGCCCAGGACACGCTCAACCCGTTCCCGAAACGTCACGGGTGTCTCGGGCTCCTAGGTGGGGATAATGACGACGCGCTTCATGACTCCGTCGCCCTCGCTCTCCGTGGTCACGCCTTCCAGCTCCTCGACCGCCAGATGAACGATTCGCCTCTCGTACGGATTCATGCGTCCCAGTTGCTCTTCACGGCCGCTGCGTTTCACACGGTCCGAGACCTTGAGCGCGATATCTTGAAGCTCTGCCTCTTTGCGCGCCCGGTAACCCTCGCAGTCGACGACGACGCGCTGCTCTCCGAGCTTCCGTCCAAAGATCCGATTGCTCAGATACTGCAGCGACTCGAGGACCTCGGCGCGGTTCTCGAGCAAGAACTCACGGTCGTTCCCGTAAATCTCGACGTGCATCGACTCGGCGTCTTCTCCGTTGACCTCGACGTCCAAGTCCCAGTCCAAGTGGTCGAGAATCTCGTCCACGAACTCGAACACCTCATCTTCGAGCGTCTCCGCTCCCGTCGACCCTTGTTCTTCGCTCACTCTCGTCACTCCCGTAACGTCGCTAGTAGGCCGCAGCGTTGGGGCCTACTTTTGCTTTCGCTTCTTCCCGCCCTTCGCCGTTGGATCGGCGGAGGCCTCTTTGTCCCCGAGAAATCGATTCGTCGCCATCTGCTGACCCATCGACACGAGGTTGTTCGTGAACCAGTACAACACCAACCCCGCCGGCGCCAACGCCAGGAGAAACGTGAACATGATCGGCATGAAGCCCATGATCTTCGCTTGAACCGGATCGGCGGTCGTCTGGGGTGTCATCTTCTGGATGAGCATCTGGCTGCCACCCATCATGATTGGCAGAACAAATAACGGGTCATGAAGCGACAAGTCTTGTATCCATAAGATGAATGGCGCTTGACGCAGCTCAATCGAAGCCATAAGCAGGCTGTAAAACGCGAAAAAGAAGGGAATCATGAGCAACATGGGGAGACAACCCGAAAGCGGATTGACTCCGTGCTCCTTGTGGAGCGCCATGATCTCCTTGTTCATCTCCTGGTAGCGCGGGTCCGTCGGTTTTATCTTCTTGTAACGCTCGCGGATCTTCTGCGTTTGCGGTGCAATCTTCTGCATGCGCCGCATCGATACGAAGCTGTAGTGCTTCAACGGCAGCAGCAAGATACTGATGGCGACCGTCAGCAGGACGATGGCCCACCCGTAGTTGCCGACGACGTCGTAAATCCCCATGAGCGCCGGGCGAAGCAGTAGCGCGATCGAGCGCATCATTCCAAACTCGATGATGTCGACCAGCTCCGGCGCGAGCGCCTCGAGGTCTTCGAGCTTCTTCGGCCCCATATAGAGGTCGAAGGTCGCCGCCTCGGCCGGCGCCTCCAAAACCGCCGTGATGACGTCGCGCTCGGGGCGCTTCTCGTCCTCCGTCGGCACCGGACTCTCGAGAAATCGAGCACCGTAGATCCCCTCGCCCTGCGGCGCGAGAATTCCCGCAAAGTAGTGCGAGCTCACTCCTGCGGCCGAGACACGGGAGCCACCGCCCTCGCCGTCCTCGATATCTTCTGCGGTAAACAGGGAGACCTCGCTGCGGGACACGACGAAGCCCTTGTCCGCGCCGACGTAGCGGCTCGAAGTGATTTCGTTGCCGACGCCCGCACCGTAGAAAATGCTCTTCGGGAGCTCCCGACCATTCTCCTGGACCGAGAGCCCGACATTGATCTGATAGGACGACCCAGAGACCCCCAGGC
>Ga0315338_1001473_pt1 | contig 29307 bp, 22 predicted proteins | sample ASW8metaG_FD_204518 | JGI IMG/M metagenome (GOLD analysis project Ga0315338, IMG submission 204518) | Ammonia-oxidizing marine archaeal communities from Monterey Bay, California, United States - ASW #8 | ecosystem: Environmental > Aquatic > Marine > Coastal | place: USA: California | collected... | reverse complement strand
TACGAGATGATATGCCCTTGGATATGGCGTGTTTAGTAGGTTGCTCAGTCATGACAGGAGTGGGTGCCGTTATCAATACAGCCAAAGTCGAACCTGGTAGTAGCGTTGTGGTGATTGGCTGTGGCGGCGTGGGTCTTAATGTCATACAAGGAGCTGTATTAGCAGGAGCCGGGCGAATAATAGCGGTTGATATGCTAGAAAATAAACTGGCTTATGCCAGAGAGTTTGGCGCTACGGATATCATTGACGCAAGTAGTGGTGACACAGCCGCAAAGGTGCATGATCTTACCGACGGTGGAGCTGATTACGCCTTTGAAGCGATAGGGAATTCTAAAACCATTCTTCAGGCGTACGAATCTACTGGTATTGGCGGTGCTACGATAGTAGTAGGCATGGCCGCTGAAGATGATGAGTTAACGTTAAACGCTTTATCATTGCCGCGAACTGAAAAATCTATCATCGGATCGTGGTATGGCGGAGCCAGGCCCTGGGTTGATCTTCCCAAAATGGTTGACCTGTATATGTCTGGAAAACTCAAGGTGGATTCGTTGGTAAGTCGCAGGTACCCGTTGGATGACATCAACATCGCTTATGATGCTCTGGGTAGCGGAGAAGTGGCACGAAGTATTTTAGTCTATTAATTTATTGTTAATGCTCGGGTCGGTCAGATTCTATGTGGAGATCCCGATTTGAGATAGGGTTTGGTCGTTTAAAATCCGAAACTGTAATAAAAAGAGGGGCCTAGCAATAGGCCCCTTTGTGCACAAACTGTGCTTGGTCGGGGCGGTCGGATTCGAACCGACGACCCCCTACACCCCATTCGGTTCTCCCACGCTCAAAATAATCGTTTTAAGCATGGTTCATTCTATGTGCGTCGTCTATGCATCTATAGATGTCCGGTGCGGAATCATTTAAAAAATCATTTAAATCTTCACAGTTCGTCTGATACTCGACAAACCTAAAGTATATCTAGTACCAGTCACTATTACCGTCGGCGTTAAGGCATCTGATATTTTACATACCTGGCCTTAATCCCTACTTGTGTTGTTACTGTAATTGATGCAGAAATTGTTCGTGCTGCCTGTAAAAAGTCTTTTAGACTCGTACTTCTTGGAAAAACACCTTGCCTTTCTTAATCAAATCTTTTATGTGTTCTTGCTTTGGGGAAAGACGGCTCTTACCTGTTTTAAATTCGAATATTAATACTTTGTCGTCTTCAAATGAAATACCGTCCACTGGTGAGCCTAAAAATCTAAAATTGCGAGGATCACCAGGGAATAATTTTGAGAAAGGTAAAAACTGTTCAGCCATAAGCCCGTGCTTGGTATATACGCTTTTTAGTCGCCACTGTATTTTCCTTAATTGTTTGATAAGAGACATGTTAAATAACAGGCTTAATAAGAGGATTACTATTAGACCAGATATAATCCACAAAGATATAGGTAATTCCATAATTCGCTCCGTACCACATCTAATTTTCTATTATCATTGACTGATTTCCTAACCTAATAATCGTCTTCTAATACACGCTGTATATCCTTATATATGATTCCGCATTTAATATCATTTGGGTTAACGCTTAGAGGTGCATCTGTCACTATAGTTGCAAGGTCACGCATTAAATAAGCATTTTGGCGATTTGCCTCGAGTAATCGATGTATTCGCTTAGCACCCCTAATATTCAGATCAAGAACGCTGTCTAAATCTTCATAGATGCCGTCAAGATCACCTCTTTCTAATAAGAGTGCGGTAGCACTCTTAGACCCTATACCTACTATTCCTGGCAAGTTATCCGATCTATCTCCGACTAGTGCCTTAAAATCTGGAATATTGATTGGTTCTATGCCACCAAATCGCAATCTTGTTGCGTTTTGATCGAACATACGTGTAGGCCAATACTGACTGAATACTTCTACCTGGATTGAGTGGTTAACTAGTTGTAGTAAATCTAGATCGCAAGTCAGAATAACTGAGTGAAATCCTATCTGACTGAAGTCAGTGACACAGGTACCAATAACGTCGTCTGCTTCGTATCCAGGTAACTCGTAGAAGGGAATCCCAATGGACTCAAAAACTTTAAACAGATGTTTGCACTCATCAAGAAACTTCATTGGAACTGGAGGTCTGTTGGATTTATATTCTGGATATAAGTTATGCCGAAAAGTCGGTGGCTTGGGATCAAATGCTACTACAATGTGTGACGGGCAATGTTCTTCGATAGCTTGTTGTATCTTTTTTAACACCCCTGGAATTATGCTGTCAGAGTAATTTGAGAACCAGCAATAAAAGGCCACGGCATGCCCATCAATAATAAGTAACTGCCTTCGGCGCGAGCTGGATGAATGTGTATGGTTTTTAATCATAAGCCCCCTCATTTTTTCGGCGAGCCTTCTCAACATGTCTCAAAACTTCAGCATCACTGGCCTGTCTCGTATGACATGAACCGGCTCCTTGATGACCGTATCTAAGACGCCTTCGATGTTGCATTCTCTTGTCAGTTTTAGTCAATTTCATACTGAGCCTCTCTTTACTAACTGGCTTGTATACATGATTGATATTCAAATGTATCTACGTGGTTGCCGGTATACTGTGGAATCAGGTGCTTATTAGATAAGTCGTCCAATCTTTGATTTACACGGGGAACAAAATCACAAATGTATTCACAGGTTTTATAGATAGCAGGTTGAAATGAGTTTTAACTGTTCTTAGAAGACAATGAACGGATAGATTAGAACCTGTGAATACACCTATGAGATGGATTTCTCATTCAACTGGTGGTCAAATCAGTAAGGGGATGTTTGTACAAAGTTATGTATTTGAAAGTGTAGAATTAAACCACGGTCGAGTTTAATCCGTGGGTATTTGACTGGTAGGAGAGATTCTTAGACTATCTTCCATTAATGTGATGGAGTCCCTGATGTCATCCCTCAATAATTCCCCCTCTTTTCTAATCTCGTCGGCACTTTGCCGTATAGTAGTAACTTTTTTATTAATATTTGCGACGCGTTTCAAAGCTGTTCTGATTCTTGTCATTTGCGGTTCTAATGCTTGAAGATCTGCTTTCGGGGTTTGTGACTGCATCATGGATATTCGGTGACTAAGTATCAAAAAGCGTATTGCATTTATTAAATGTTCATCAGTAGTAGCAACCCACTTACCCAGGGAACAGTCTCCTTCCGCCCAGTCTCCAATTTCTTTGCCAAATCCATCAATATCCTTACTTAGGTAAATGCCACAGTCGGCAGAACGTTCGGACATAGATTCTTCCATAGAATCATTGAGAGGCCTTCTGCCTGCGTGATTTTTTCTGTCTCTAGTTTCAATGACTACTCTGAGATCTATCCCGGAGATAGAACTACTCTTTATATTTACTAGTATGTCTCCAGGTTTATTGTCCATCCCTATATGGGACAGTTCTGCTCCATTAGCACGACACCAGGCTTGTAGACGGGATACAGTTGCCTCTTCATAAACCTGGCCTTTCTCTGTTGTATCTTGGAGCGCTTCTGCTGCGGCTTCTTGTCCTAAAATTTCTCTACTAAGATTGTCCACTTCATCTTTCAAGGGCTTAATTGCTTCTATAACGACTGATTTGACACTTTTTGACAGAAGTCCGTGCTCTGAGGTGACTTCATTTAATGCAAGTTCAATAGTTTTAGGGACTGACTTCACGTAGTCCGGATCTAATGTTTTTTCCAGTTTTTCAAATACTTGAGCCACTTTAGAGGTTTTCTTGTGAGGGTCTATATCATCGGACAAGAGTCTTTTCACATCATCTATTCGGTCCTTTAACACTTTTGCGACCTCGTCAATTTTTAAATCGACAGGGTGTAATACCTGGCCTTCGTTGGTCCCCAAGCTAGCTAGAATCTTTTCTTTGATTATATCAGGGACTATTGCGAGTCCCTTTTCTACATTGTCAATTACGCCTCTTAATTGGTTCTGTACGAAATCTTTGTCTTGGATTACAGAAGCTCTCTGGATGCACACTAAACCGACCTGAATTAATTGGTTAAATTTACTAATCCGATCATCGAGAGGAAAATTCTCGAGATAATCTACTAGCTCGGTACTGTGTATTGATAAATCAGCGATCTCTACACTATTACCGTGCAACGTTATATGTGATGTATTAAATTCTACAGCTACCATTTATTATCTCCTCAAAATATATGTTTACAGTAATGCCAAAGATGTCGTTTGGGTCAGGTCCGTTTGGTGATCCGAACTTAATTGCTCAGCAGCTTCCGTGACGAGTTCCGGATCATCAAACCCTAAAATGGAGTCTCCCAAAGATCTTCGTCTGATTATTGGGGCGCCTCTAGGCATAGTTTGGTTCTTGTAATGTATGAATCTGATCTGTTGTTCATTGCAGGATCTTTGAAATGTCTAATCTTGGTAAAGGCGATTGCCGTTATAAAAGGATGCATGGACAATTTCATCTTTACAAACTAATGCTGAACCTGAAATATTGTCAGCCTCAAACCTATAGTCCCATCCGACACCTTCAGATTTGAAACAAACAGGGTTTATATTGTTGACTTTGTTTAAAAACATAGAGACATCTGCAACTTTATCGCGTTTAACATCCGAGATACGGCCCAGGTTCACGTCCAGGCCGTAGCTCCTTATAATTTTTGGAGCCATCTTCTTCATTGCAGATTCTCTAGAGAACATCTCTAAACCAACAACATCATTGTCTATTAGTACAGCGATCCCAATCTGCCCAGAATGATAGTTGAACGCATTAACGAATTCATCAAGTGCATTACTTTGAGCTTCATACACATCGCGCATTGCCGACGTTGACGCGGTTTCTCCAGACAAATCCTGTAGATCTTCTATATCTTCCCATACCTGACGTTGATCGCTTTTGAATTCGCCTGTTGAGAGTAGACTTTCATCTACGGATCGCTTCTTGTTATATCTGGCTGCGGATGGCATTACTACCCCAGAATCACCAAAGTAATTATGGAAAGATCCAGACCACCTACCGCTTTCTGTACAGCTAACCTGTAGTATGCGCGATTGTCTGGGTTCAATCATCATAGTTGCATTGAATGCTCGATTTTGCTTGGCACCCATGACTTCTTCACCGTCTACCAACAATACAAAGTCATCTGTGTTATTCGTTACCGATAGTTTTCCAACTGATCCAGACCCTATTTCCGATATTTCCAAGTCGCTTCCCATATCTAATTCAGGCATTGTGCGGTATTCCATAGTTGGACTAGAGCCTGAATAAAGAGGGATAAAGGCTACGTTATGATAAATTTGTGGGTCTCCGTAGTTAATGTGACTAAATAGATTATTCGTGTTCATGTTCATATGTTAACTCCTATTTTGAAAAGTCGAGCTACTAGCTCGGTAGTGTTTGAGTATGAAGAGGGTCTTTATAACGCATGGGATGTAAGTCACTAAGGTGACGATCAGAAAACGATTGTTGATTGTTGGGGGCCCTGAGGGTGATTAGGATTTGGTGAGTCTAGATGATTAGGATCTTCTAGCATCGGAAAAATGTGTAGTGATTATGGTTTTAGCTATGAGATAAATTGCTACCAAAAAACCACCACCCAGCGTCAACCATAGCCAATGATCGATCATGAAGCCTAAGAGAAATCCAGTGTCAGAGTTATCAGCGTCAATTAGTTGGTTTTGCTGCACTTCGTCCGAATCTTCATTATATCCAGAATTGTGAGCACCATTCTGTATGATATCTCCAGTTACCTCTTCGACTGCAGGGATCACAATAAACTCGACTGCAGGAGGTCTTAACGAATCGTTTCTGACTGGAATGGAGGCGGCTACTGGTGTTCTTATCCAGTGAACCTTAAATTCCTTTACTAGCTCTACTTGTGATTCTTTATTCGAATCGATAGCTGACTTATTTAAAAAATCATATAACCCAGTATTCTTCGCAATTACGTCCCCTTCCGAGCCGGTTATTTGGGATTTGTAAAGGCTCGTTAATGGGATATTTACCTCTCGTGTTTTGACACAGGCCGAATTTGTGGATTCCAGAGGTAACGTTACTAGCTCTTGGTTGCTTATCTCGCCATCCCCGTCTTGGTCCACCCCCAATTCAAATACGCCATTAACAGGGGAAGAAAGTGTGACACAACTATTTAGTCTAGCTAGAACTGATCCAACCGATATAACTAGGCCGTCTGATTCCGGTGTGAGCTCCAATATTTCAGGGCTGGCGTCACCGTTAATGAACTGGTGTCTATAGCTACCATCTGCGATTTGTGTAAGCTCGCCTTCTATCCATAAAATCGGATCTGATTTACCTGTCGCATTTAGATTCAACAGATATTTGCCAGTTTGGCCTGGAAAGAGTGAAAAGACAGTGAATTCTTCACCTTTGGCGACTGAATAAGGAACTGATTGTCCAAAATTTGGGCCTAGGACTTCTAATGTTCCTGACAAATCAATGCGGGCCTTTTGACGTATTTCAAATCTCGTAAACGCCTGTTGAGAAGGATTTGTATTAATTAACGTTTCGACGTTTACAGTACTTTCATTGGACGACTCGCTTAAGCCGTTGGTTGAGTCAGGCTCCGCAGTGACAGAGTTCCCAGTAGGAGTATCAGGGGTAGGAAGAGTTATATTAGGAATAGGAGTAACTGTCACTCCTGTGGTAGAACTCGTAATAGCAGTACCAGTGGTAGGACTAGTTATACCGGGACTAAAAGTAACTGGTACTCCTGTAAGAGAAGTTGTAAGTATAGGGTTTGTGTTTTGACTGGAAACTATCAGAAGTTTCTCCGTTTCTTGTGCTGATGCCGGTTTGACCATCAGGGTCAACGCTACCAAGAAGATAACCATAACAAGAGCTAATTTAATTAGCCATTCTGGATTTGTTATTTGCTGGGTGATAATAAAATCTTTTAGCATTCTTTCCCTCCAATTGTAGTTTTTTGAGATACCAAACTGCTGAAATTAGGGCTAGACCAATTTCGCTCGCATGATGTTTTGAACTTATGTTTTCGATCCTTATCGACTGATTTAGATTTCTTGGAAAGAAGATCCATGATTTCGGAAAATTCAGGTGAGTTATTGGACACACCCAGAGCAGCTGCAGCTTCATCATCAGTCAGCTCCCACTGAACAAAAAATTGTGTAACATCATTCATATGACTAGGAAGACCGTCATAGGAAGTAAAACTTTTTTCATAAATGCTTGGGTCAAATAAGTTCAGTATTAGTTCCTCTAGCTCTTGCAGCTCACTTATATCTCCAACGCCGTATAAAATAGCCATTCTCCGTTCTGTATCTCTTTGGGGTGGGAGAATATTGTGCGGTAATAATGTCGGCATACCCTCCTCTTCCCATTGTTGTGCAAGAGTGATTGCACTGTATGGAAAGAATTCCTGCACTGTGCTAAAGGTGCATGGTGGGCAGACATGGTCTGTAGCAATCGCTTGAGGCTCTCTTCCCGATACGATTTCACCAGCAAGTTGAGATCCAATTAATCCTATCTTGGCCAACTCTTCGTCTGTTTTGTTCCTGTCTCGATCAGCCCCACTTAAGTTGTTAACTAACACTAGTGTCGTACGTGGCGACTGTAAATTCTTTGTTACTGACTTAACCCAAGGAGGAAGTATCTGGAGATCAGTTTTAGATTTACCTTTAATTTCTGACCTGCTGGGTCTACGTTCTCCTCGAAAATTCCACTTGCTTAACATAATCAACTCCTTCGTGTTTAATTTTCACCTGACATGGTGAATTTCAGGTTCGTCAATTCATTCAAGACATCGAAAGCTTCGTTTCCAGATATGGACATCGTGATGTCATGATCCTCGTCTGAGTATTTTGAAGTAACGAGACCCACGAGTTCACCGTTTGTAGTGATTAATGGGCCTCCCGAATAACCGTGAGTGACAGGATTATCCGTTAGAATAATTTCATGTCCTCTGTGTTCGGACACCCCCGTGATGAATCCTGGGTTAGGGTTAGGCGCTACATCATCGGCATCAATTCCGGGATATCCAATGGCGAATACCCAGTCTCCGGAAACTAAAGACGAAGAGTCTCCCATATTGATTGGATTCAGTGGACCGGATTTTGAACATTGGATCGCTGCGATGTCAGATGTCTCATCTGAGAGTATGATTTCACCAGTGGTTGACTCCCCGTCATCGAAAGTAATTCTTGGTTGTCCCCCACCTTCGAGAACATGTGCGCAAGTTAAAACTAACCCTTGTGAATTAACTACAACACCTGAACCGACGAATTCATCTTGTTCTATACGCACTACGGAAGCTTTTGCTTTATTCAATACGGATACGTCCACGCCGTCGTTATCAGTTTCTACCGCATCTCTTACGACGATTGTGTACACTGCAGGACTTGCCCCGACTATCGCTGTAGTTCGTGTTTCTCCCCATTCTGAGGCACAAGTAATACTGGTATGGCCTTGCCCTATGTGAATTAATCTAAATTCGATCGCCGTTTTATTTGCACCGACTGCTTTCAAGACATTTGCATGGGTTCTGTCGAAGCTATCTTTTTCTACTCGCCTGGCGGCAATCGCCGCTCTATTTGAGCCCATGGCAAATTGGACTGGGGCACAAGCAACTATAGCTCCCTTTATTCTTAGAAACCCTTTCTTTACAGCTGATACTGGAGGATGAGCAAAAATGAACATTTCTTTAACGGTATGGCCGTCACTCAGTTTTTCTACAGCTTTACAGAAACCAACGGCTCCACTTCCATATGTGTATACAATTAGTTTTGAAACGTTTTGTAGTTGTCGGACCTGTACCTCTATAGCCCGTGTTTCAGCCATTTTTCTCAGGACTAGGTACAATCCCCAGCCTAAGCCGACAATGATTGGGGCGAGTCCCAACAAGATGGCCGCGAATTGGATTTCTAGAGGTAATCCTTCAATCAATGTGGGCACATGGGTGGAAATAAGAGGAACGCCATGTCTGACGAAAATAACTACAGTCAGGGCTATACCTAATGCTGCGCCTAGCTTGCGCCAGAATCGTTTTCGACGTCGCTCAGTACCGACTGGTTGCAGTTGATCTTCCAACCTATTCAATTTGACAGTCTTGTTCTTTGAAAATGAAAAATATGCTTTAACCAAACTTAACTTATTCATTAATCCCTCCCAGAAACATGTTGACCATTCTCTTTATCGATGCCGATCCAATATCTCCTATCTGCTGCGATAGGCCTGCTAGTGCGAACCAAATCATATGCATCGTCAATCTCCATATCGCAATATTGATTCAGGTACCAAACTACGCAAAGTACACTCCGTTCCATTCCCATAGCACAATGGACTACGACTCGCTTACCTTCCACTAGTTCCTTGTTTATTATCCTGGCCACTTTCGTGACTACCCTGCGTGTTTTTTCAGGTCCGCTGTATGGATTTACTGGAATATGTTCATCACAGCTTGGGTTCATTATTTCTCCCGCAACATTTATGACAAATAGACCCTCTGAGCTTGCTAAACTGCCGCCTTCTTTATTTGTAATAGCCAGATCCTCCGTAACCCAGCTAATCTGATCAGGATCAAAAGAGGGTGTATTTTCTAATCCTGGGTATTCATTCGGTAGCTCATTAGGATTCTTAAAGTTGCGATTTGTTTCACCAGGAAGTCGGTTTTCTTTAACTTCTTGGTTATCTGATCTAATATTTATCTGAACCTCCTTTAAACGTCCTTTGTTATTAGTTTTCTTTTTTTTGCTGGCTTTCATGTTTTTTAATTGCTCCTCCCAAGAGGAAATGGCCAATGCAGCATCTCCATGTTCTATGCCTCCTTTCAACGAGTTTTGAGTCAATGGCTTAATTGCGTCAAATTCGCAGATTATGTGGTCTATAAATGCTTCTAAGTCTTGAAAATCTTTGAAAGCAATAACACTCCCTTTAATAAGCAGAACGATTATGCCAGATGTGGGGTTGATAGCTAACAAGGGTCCGTGTTTCTCTGATGAATGTTTATCAACCATCGCGACCTCCTTGTCGTGAATTTTGAACTTGTAGTACATCAAATCTTCAGCTCCCTATTAGAGATTATTTCGCCTCAACGCATGTTTCTGATGGTGCTAGAAACGAACTGATAAACAATTGGATATTAGAAGGAACAGTGAATTGATCTGCGCCCTCCGGGGGTGCCGTGGACTCGACTTAGCTCAGGAATGAATAACTGTCTTCGGTAGGATTGGTATAGCTAACGATGAGTGCAATTGTTGGAATTATGTGCATCCAAAGGGGGGGCAGGGAGTTGAATATTGATGATAGGAGTGGTTAAACCAGGGTTAAGTACGTAGCCATATTAGCGAGTAATGGATTTGAATACGTAAGGATCTTTACTTGTTATAGGGACGTATGATTGGTTAGCGTTACTCAGGATAATTTCCTCCCAGTCCTGGATAGCTTTATTAAAGTACTCTGCATCAATTGGACTTGTTTCTTCGTCAGGTAACGAAAGTATCTCTTCAATTTGGGGTATTAAGTTTGACAATGCGTTCATCCAACCACGAAACATTTCGATGTTCTCGAAAGTTATTATTGGGGCTGGTGCATGCCATCGCAGAGCTATACGCTTAGTAGTGTTATCTACTAGTATATCCATGTCAGTGGGGTCATATTGTTCGCAATTCATATGGCTTCTCCTTGTAAATTAGATGTATAGCTTGATACTTCCCTGGGTTTAATTGATAGCTTGAATTTATTTACTATCTAAGAATGATTTTCGGTATTGTCTAGACCTTTATAATAATTAACTGCTTGTACTACTGAATCTTGAATTTGTTCATATTCCTCAATTTTCTTGTCGTATTCTTTCCACTCTTCTGGGTGCTTTTCTAGCATATATTCAGTAATGTTCCCCTCTACAGCTGTAAAAGCGTCGTAGATGTAGTTGAGTGTGGAATGTAGTGATTCAGCTATTTTATAGTTGTGCACTGCGATCTCTACTATTGCCTCTGCTGGGAACTCAGTTTCTACTCCTCCAATTATCGAGTTCAGTAATGTTACGGTTTCTAAAAGTTCTCCGAATGATAATCTAACCCAGTTAGATCCAGATTCGCCGTCTTCGGGCATATAAGACGTATCCGATGTTTCATCGTTAACCATGTAATCTCCTTCGTTATGTAGAGAACCATTGAGAGTTTTTTCCGTAGCGTGGTCGGTTAATGATCTAGCTGCATCCAAAAACCCTAGAAAAGGCAACTCTGAGTATTTAAAGCTTCCGTGAGAGTAGTCATCAATAGATTCTTCTTTGTAGCTATTCGGATTGGTCATATATTCTCCTTATTGTTCATTTAAGTTGTATATATACCGACTTCGGGATGCTCTAGTTATCCCAAGATCCATGTGAGCCGATTGAGGGCTATGGGCCGAGCCTTTTTAACCTGTTTAAGAGCCTGATCTAGGCTTAATCCCAATTTTGTTGCCATATACCAGACCACTGTTAGAACAGAGCGTTCCATCCCCATGGCACAGTGAACGACAACTTTTTGATCAGTCGTTTTGAGAACATTTTCCAGGATGTCAGATATACCGATTAGATTGTGAACAACACGGCCTGAACCATATTGGACCGGTTGCTTGACCTGAGCATTATTAGAAATTTCACGAGCTACATTTATTACAAAATAGCCATCGTGCAAGGCTTGGGCTACACCATCTTCAGCTGTGATTCCAATACGGTCTGTTACCCAACTTATAGATGCAGGATCAAAATTCTGGATTACATGTTCTGACAACCCACAATCAAGGCCGAACTCCTTGAGCCTATCTGAAGAAGACTCAACGTATCGGTCATACCCGTACGGCGCTAATAAGTCCGCCATCTCTGAAGCCATTTCTTCCGCTGTGGTGTTATCTTTGATTTCATCTGGGATATTATTAACCGATTGTCGGGCATCTTTACGGTTTTTATTTATGTAATTATTATTCATATAACTCCTTCTTTTCTTAATTACTTGGGGCTAATCTGTTTGCAGTAGTTGCAGACAGCACCCTTAGATGTTCCTTTTCGAGTAGCCACTATCCAGTAGTGAGCTTTACCTTCCAGACATACAAGTTTCTTAGGATCAAGCATTATTAAAACCTCCGTATTTTATTTCTCCTTTTTAATAGATATTGTTACTAGCAGGTGTGATGTATGAGTGCGCTATCGATTAATAACCGAATTCCTCCAGTGCTGCCATTTCGTAGAGTGCGTTCATGTTGAAATCAGAAGGTTTAGATTCGTCAATTATCTGTTGGTAAGTGTCATTCCAGATAAAATCAGAAGGCTTAGCTCGGTCTAGAGCTTGTTGGTAGAGTGCAGTCCATTTGAAATCAGAGGAATTAGGTTCATCTAGAGCTTGTTGGTAGACTGCAACCCAATCGATATCGGCCTCATATTGGTCTTCATCTAGTAACTCTATGCTATTAGGGGACTGTGCTGAGGTGTTCTCGGTAATGTTAAAGCCCATTTCAATTAAAATATCTAATGCATCCGCGCGTTCCATCTCCTCCCATTCATATTCAGTTGTCTCGAGCAATTCAGCATAATCACTTATCATATGTCGAAGTTCCGGGTCTGAAGCTGTATCTGATAAATGTGAGATCTCAATGAGCCCCTCCAGTCCTTCGGAGGTAATGTTGGGTGCGAAAGTATCCAAAGCTGTTAGGTTTGAGTAATCATCTGTGTATAAAAATGTGGTTGTATTCATTTTCACCTTCTCCTTATATTTCGTCTTACTTAGAACATCTGCATGTATCGGTACCGTAGGACTAACAATGGTCTAACGGATGACTAACATTCGTCTGCTAACCAGTCGACGTTTAAATGTTCGTGGCAATCATCTTTCGTATATTGGTCTTCATCTAGTAGGCCTAGAGAATGAGCGGACTGTGCTGAGGTGTTCTCGCAAATGTAAGTTCCCATTTCAATCAAAACATCTAACACATCCGCGCGTTCCATCTCCTCCCATTCATATTCAGTTGTCTCGAGCAATTCAGCATAATCACTTATCATATGTCGAAGTTCCGAGTCTGAAGCTGTATCTGAAAAATGTGAGATCTCAATGAGGCTATCCAGGTCTTCATGGGTAATGGTCGACGCGAAAGTATCCAAAGCAGTTAATTCAGAGTAATCATCTGTATAAAAAAATGTGGTTGTGTTCATTTTCGCCTTCTCCTTATATTTCGTCTTACTTAGAACATCTGCATGTATCGGTACCGTAGGACTAACAATGGTCTAACGGATGACTAACATTCGTCTGCTAACCCGTCGAAAGTTGTAATAGATGCGACTGTGGAGTACTCATTCAGATCAGTCTCTGACATCAATAAAAGCTCCAGGTCGGTGTCTTCAAATTCTGGTACGTCAGTCATATATAAAAATTCTGTTAACTCTTGCAAAGTGCTCTCCTTATATTTCGTCTTACTTAGAACATCTGCATGTATCGGTACCGTAGGACTAACAATGGTCTAACGGATGACTAACATTCGTCTGCTAACCAGTCTTGGAGATCGAAGAATGACAAAAAAAGCCCCGATCTACGCAATAGATCGGGGGTAGGACATCTTATTGGTTATATTATTTATTAATGTATAAGAGGTGAGAGAAAACTTTAGTTGTTTGCAGTGCCTATACTTAAAAGTTGGCCGCTTGGTGTTTCTGTTTCCTGATCAAATTTGAAGGTTATTCACCACATATTGTGGAACAAATGATAATATGATTTTTACATTAATATACATATAACTTTTTCTAAGTGAACATCAAAGTTGTTATCATCCATACTTCAGTCCTCAGCTTCTTTCTCTGGCCTCCTTGTTATCGCTGTAAATAGGTCGGGATATTCTCTCCTCAGTTTTTCTTCTAGGACTTTAAAAATTTCACTTACTTGGCGACGGTTTATTGAACGTCCCTCCTGTTCGTTAATTTCCTCCGCTATTTTGACGAATGTCTTTTTATGGAAAATTTTATCCATTAAAACTGTGCGTTCAATGTTTTGCAATCCTTTGCCAAATTCGGATTCCAAAACATACTGGACAAACTTATTGTCGTCACGGATATTGGATTCGGTCTTGTATACGGTTGACCTCCCTGTTATCGCTACAAATAGCTCAGGATATGCGTGCCACAGGTTTTCTTCTAATTTTTTAAAAACCTGACTTACTTGGCGAGGTTTTATTGAATGTTCCTTCCGTTCGTTAATTTCCTCCGCTATTTTGACGAATGTCTTTTTATGAAAAACTTTATCCACTAAAACTGTGCGTTCAATTTGATGCAATCCCTTGCCAAATTCGGATTCCAAAACAGACTGGACAAACTTATTGTCGTTACGGATATTGGATTCGGTCTTGTATATGGCTGATCTTCTTAATGACTGAACTTTTTTTGCTGTCCAATTGATATTCGTGGCTTTATTCAGATATTTCGCGATTGCGCTGTCGTTTTGCTCGTACAAGTATGTTTGTTTGAGAATCAATATCTCAACTTCACTAATACCTGGTATCGTAGACATCAAGTCTAAGTTGTCTTTCTCTCTCGCTCTGGTCGATTCATCACCAGCTGTTCCAATGATGCTATCTTCAGAGATAGAAATTGTGGCTGTATGATCCGCTAACATTTCCTCGACTTCGTTTGGTATATCTGATTCATCAAATTCATCATTATTTTGAATCCAATTTTTCACTGCTTGTTTACTTTTTGATTTATCAAGTTGTTCGTAATAGGTCTGACGCATAAATGCTGTCATTTTTGGTTTTATATAGGCAGATGCATAAGCTGCTAGAGGGTGCTCTGCATTCGAATGCAACATGCGTCTATAGCTTACGTTAGCGACACATCTTGTTAACCATTCTAGTCCAAACCCTTCTGCTTCTTCCTGATCATCAGTATTCATGCTGCGGTAGGACATACCGTTGTAGCTACAGTTGTGTAGATATTTTCTCACCAAACCGCTGTTTGACTTTACCAACTTGTGGAAAGCTATTTCGCCGTCATCTTCAATCTTTTGAAAATGATTCTTATAGTGATTCTTATGAGAGGATTCATCGTCATTCTCTCTTAACTCAAGAAGGTTGGTCCAAAGTGCATGAATATCTGCATCAAACACCAAATCGTGGTCAAGATCAGATAGACTTGTCTCCAGTATTTGATCTGGAATAAGGTCAACTTTTGGTAATAGTTGGCAGATTAATGCCACACGGTGGACCTCGTTTATGGCTTTCTCTCGGTTTTTCTCATCGAGATCTTCTAGGCCGAGTATGTCCTTTGCTATGTATCCAGCTAGAGTGTCGTCTATGTCGTGTGTTAGAAATTCCTTCCTGACATCCTCGTCGAGAAATTCCCGTAGAGTCATGGTGCGGCACATTTTAAAATATTTGATTAGAATTTCAAGAAGAGGTTTGTTTTGCATAATGTGAGTGATCAACATTTGAACTAGCACCACACCATTGTATCTATCTGGATTGCTGTCCGACGCCCAAATGTTACTTACATTAGTCAATTGCGCTTGGAGATCTCTCTTAAGTCGTAAATCAAGTTCCTCTTCCTTAGTCAGGATATGTTTTTCTTCTTCGGCTAGCATTGAAAATATTGATAGACTATTTTCTGTATTAGACATAATACTCATTAATTGTCCTTGGTGGTTATCAATCTGAGATAAATGGCAATGGTTGATGTTGTATTTGTATTGTTAGCGGTTTGCAACTTATTTTGCACGTAATATAATTGATTTGTGCGCAGTGTTGCAAATATTAGGAGGATTATATCTGTGTATGTATACGAGCTAGAGCGAACTCGAAAACCTGATCCAAGAGCCGGACAAATTATATATTCTATGATTTGTATAGATATCTTAACTAATTGTAGGTGATTGTAGAAAATGGGATACGCACTAATACCTGAGTATGATAAAGAAAGTTTAGATCGATATATCAATTTACAAGAAGGTGAAATTGTTATTGGTAGTGATCCAAATATTGATGTTGTAGTTGACAATAATCAAGTTTCGAGAAATCATGCGTTGCTGAGAATTATAGGCACGGATGATCCGGAAATTACTATTAGAGACCTTGATTCTACAAATGGTACATTCATTAATGGTTTCGTTATAACTGGGACTGAACATTCTAAACCTAATCATATTCCACTTCGTTCGGGTGATGTAATCACTCTTGCCAAAACAGCGGGAGTACAGTTCACTTTACGTGACAGTTATAGCACTATGACACCTCGGCATTTGGAGATAGAACTAAATCCCATCAATGATGAGCTCTCCTGTCAAGGCCAGATCGTACGCCATAAGAATAATATGACGGAGACTAACGTCCGATTTCTGAGGACGTTATTTGACCATAAGGGACAACTTGTTACTTACGTTCAACTTCGACAATCAGTAATGGCGAATCATCATATAGGTGCTCCACAAGGAGATCCATATCAGTGGTGTCAAAATAGAGTCCGCGAATTGAGGAAAGCCTTACCTGAAAGATACGTAGGATTTTTAATATGTAATGAACCTAATCGCGGTTATAGGCTTAGGTTGCCAGATGTCCCGATATAAGGGCATCTTACAACTGAATACAGGCCTTGATGTGGGAGCTTTGAATGTTCACAATAAGTTACGCGTGTAATCCATATATCTTCTGCCGAATGCCCCGCTCAAGAAATTATTAGCCTAGGAAAGGAATCCCCAAAAGTCCTAATCGCCCTTTGCATGATATAGGTTCAGGGTATGCAATAGGGTCGGACAATACGAATCCAAACGGCCCGCAGAACCATGGATTTACAGATGTGTCGATGCAATCAGTGATTGTGATTTCTCCAATTATTGCTCCCAGATTAAATGAATCGGGTAGCACTAGCCCCAATTTTTCAATGTAATCTCGCTGCACCTGGAAATCATCAGTAAGCAATTTTTGTCCGGTGTGAACATATATACTGCCTCTAAAACTCGAGCGCCAAGTGCGATTCTCAATATCTTTATATCCATTAACAATCAACCAAGCCCATGGTTGCCTGATACTTAGTGCTTTCATATTTGATCGTCACTGTATGGTTCGATTAATTGATAGTCAATTTGTTGTAGGTAGAAATGTGCTAGGTTTACCGTGATAGGTGATGGCGAGATTTTCCCTGGCTCTTGTGACAGCTACGTACAGCAAGTTACGTTCTTTTTCTATTACCGCCTCATGGTCAGCTGGGTCGACAATATCCTGCAAAGCTCTAGTTAATGGTAACCTGTTAGCATTACAACCAACTATTGCTACTGCAGGAAATTCTAAACCTTTGGCCACATGCATGGTACCTAGGGCGATACTGTTTGAGACTCCGTCATCAGCTTCCTGGATCCATCTAGTCGGTATGTTAAGGCTTTTTAATGTAGCTTCAGCTAGTTTGGCTACGTCATTTCTTGTACGGCCAAATACCCCTAATTCTCCTGGTTTGTAACCCTTGGATAGCAGACTCTGAACCCATTCCCGAATGCTATTTGCTTCAGCTTCCTCACTAGAACACCCTCGTATAGTTGGGGAAACGCCGCTGAATAAGGACACTGTGTTACGTGTCTCTTTTTCATCTTGATCAGGGTCTATACATTCAGAGACTATATTGTCTGCGAACTGTCGGATCTCTTCTGACGTTCGGTAATTGATTTTTAACCTGTGAGAACGGCCAACGACGTTTATACCCTGAGAGCGCCAGGAGGTCATTGATTTATAGATGCGTTGTCCATTGTCACCGCAAAGCATTAGGTCATCGGATCCTTCCTTCACTAACGCTCGGATAAGACTTAATTCTGTTGGCCCAAAATCTTGAGATTCATCAACAATGACATGGTCGTATGGTTTTTCATTTTTAAGGTGCAAAAGGTTTGCAACATCTCTACAGAGTTGGCTAAACGTCCTCTCGGACCTAGATTCACCGGACGATATCACTTTTTCAAATATATCCCATATAACTTTACGCCGTCGGGCTCCTAGGGCTGTTGACCTGCCGATTCGAGGCAAATCCCGATAGGTTCCCCAATCTGTGATGGCCCATGGGTCAATCACAGCGTCCCATTCACTTTCAAAAAATTTTAGGGTTAAATCATCGGTATTTGCTTTAGAGATTGATTCCTTCAGCCACTGTGTTATTGTTTTTCTCTCCAAATTAATAAAATCTTGTCCATTGGCTTCTAAGAGACTAACTGCAAGACTATGTAGATTCGTGATTGTTAGGCGTTTTCGATCAATCGAGTCAGTACCCATTAAAATATCAGCTTGTTGTCCTAGTCTAGTGGCTAGAGCTCTTGAAAATGTTGTTAACAAGACATTGTGAGTTGGGTGTTTTCTGACCAAATAGGCTGCTCTATGCAGAGCGACTATGGTCTTTCCGGTGCCAGCGCTACCCGATATTCTTGCTGGCCCGTTGAACTTTCGCTCAACCAAATCTCGCTGAGTCGGATGAAGAAAAACTATCCATTGCTGCAGAGGGAATTCTAAAGCTCTTTCTAAATCTTCAGTATTGTCGACAGGAAGTAGTCGAATGCCGTTCATACGAGGTATTTCAGTGATCTGAGGGATAACGGTGGTTTCTACTTTATTATTAGATACCACTCCTACTGGTTGGCCAAAAATGAGTTCATATAATTTATCCCAGGTTTTCTCAGAGACTATGCCTAGCAAGAGTATTATGTCGTCGGCATATTGCACTGCTCTGACTTGAGACATAACCTCAGGCTTTACTCCTGCGTCAATGAGAATGTTATCCGGGTAATTATCGAATAAACACGGTATATTGGGCTCGGCAACTTCAACTTGTTCCTTAATAACATCTACTAATCTAACTGCACCTAGTTCGGCATTAATCTTGAACACATGTGATTGGGCCCATTTTGTTGCAGGATCGTGTTGGTCGGCGTAACAGAAACTGTAGTTGTCGTCCGACTTATGAACCACCACTCTTATATTTTTACTGGCTCGTATAGTATGCATGCCAGGATCAACAGAGGCTTTAATACGTTCAAAGTTAAGGCCTTTGTGCAACGGGTTTTGCGTAAACCTCTTCACTGAGTTGTTAACAGCCTTTTGATCAGCCCCAGATAATTTACTGGTACTATCCAAGTAACTCATCGCTATTACATATTTCATGATTGCATACCTTAACTATCGAACCAATTTTTGATTTGAGTGCAAATGACTGATCCGTTTGATTCAGGAGTAATTTCTATAATTTCTAGGCTATCATTTTGAGAATCTGAAAAGGCTTCGTTTTTATCTACTAATATGAGCATGCGAAGTTCGTCTTCCCAGCATAAAATCGCCTGACCTACTACTCTGTCTTTTATCATGATATCCCGATGAGCATCGAAAGGAACTGGTACGCCTTGGTCTTCTAGAGCGAAAGCTAGGTCCAGCCATTTTTCGTTTATTAGGTCCTTTATTTCATCCCACAGCATGTGGTGATCGGCAGAGGATATCTTTTCGATATCAATATATTCGGGCGCTGTCTTCAATTGGTCTGGTTCCCGAAAGCTGGTGTTTGATCCAAGAGCCGCCATCAGTTCCTCGCAATTATCAAATCGATCTTTCTTATCTTGTTGCAAACATTTAAACAATGCCTCGACAACGAAGTCCGGTATGTCAGGGACATACTCCTTTGGGCTACGTGGTGGTTGTCCTTGTAAGATCTCATCTGGGAAAGAATTTGTTAACATTTGATAAAATGTTACGCCCAATGCGTAGATATCGGCTCGTTGGTCTGTGGGGTGTCCCGCTTTCTGTTCCGGTGCCATGTAAGCAAAAGTTCCAACGGCACTGTTAGGTAAATTATCAAGTGACGTTGCCAACCCAAAATCCGTTATTTTGCAATTTTCATTCTCATCGATCAGTATGTTGCGAGGTTTTAAATCACGATGGATTATGTCTTTATTATGAGCCGCTGATAAGCCGTCGCACACCTGTCCAAGTAATTGAATGGCCTTTTCCCAGGGTAATGCCCCATTGTGTTTTATATAATCTTCCAGATTCCCGCCTGGGCAATATTCCATAACCATGTAAAAAAGCCCGTCTTGTTTCAAGAAGTCGGAAATCGGAACCACGTTCGGGTGGTGAACCGCTGTTTGAAACCGAGCCTCATTGATAAATTTTTGTTGCCATTCATCATCATTTGCCCACGATGCGTTTAATACCTTGACGGCTTGTTGAATTCCAGAAACCCATTTGTTTTGGCAGAGATATACAACTCCATATCCTCCCTTTCCCAGCTCTGAAATAATCTTGAACTGGCCTATGTAGCCATCTTCATCGATAACTGTTGCCGATGGAATTGGAGGTGTTTCGCTTGCAGGGACGCCAAAAATGTCTTGGTGAGGATTAATCTGATCTTGAAATGGGAGTGATCCAACGATAGATATGACCCTGAACCCTAAATCTTCGAGTTGCCCTCGAACGTCTTGATCATGAGCATGTTGGACTGGCTGTTGATGGTGTGCTCCATCTACGAAAATGCATGCGCCTGGTATATCACCACGATCGTAATAAAAATCAGGTTGTACGAACACTTCCGGATGTGGTCTGTTTTGAGCCGTGGTGGGCAATCTCAATCCGTTATAGAACAGGTGATCCAGAAATTGGTGTTCTAGAGGTGAATGTGGATCGCATAAACCCTTGAGCCAGCGATAATGAGTACTTCTAGTTAACCCAAGTGCCTGGGTCTGCAATGATCCAGTTGTCATTGACGTTAGGAAATCTAGGATAAGATGACGATTAATAAGTGGGTGGTGTGCCTGATTACTATAACTTAACAGGCATTCATAACATGCTACCATGCAGGACGTGGGGTCATGGTTATCCATGGAGTCACCGGTTTCGGCATCTATATGGCAAACCTCCAGGGCTTTTCTTGCTATATGTCGAATTGAGTTAGGAGTTTCAATTAATCTGTCCCATACACCAGTTCCGCCTTCAGCAGATTCCCATAGGAATAACTGCTTGTATTCTTCGTTGCCGATTAATTCTGCAGAGATTTCTTGCTCTTCAACTTGATATTCTATCTGAATACCGCGTTGCAATGCGTAAAGAAGAGTGAGAAGAAAATCTTGTTCCACGTCGTCTGATAAAACTTTAATTAGTAGTAGATTTCGGCTATCTGTAACGTAAGGTTTAACTCCGGTTACAATCTGAGCGTTATGTATATCGTCCTGCGTATCATCTATATTGGATGCTCTTCGTTGCCATCGTCCAGTACTTGGGTCAATTGCAAATCCGTTCTGTTCTGATCTTCTCCAACCGTGATTAATACGCCAAATTGTGGCTGATGGGATGTATTTCACTTCTAACATTGGCTGACCAGCTTCATCCGACACTATAGCTTGTCTGGTACGTGACCCAGGAGGAATCTGGAAATGTGTTGTTATCGAATAGCCACTTCTTCTACGTTCCTCTTCTTCAGAGGAAATACGATCAACAACTCTAGTGCGAGTCGCTGGTTGATCTAACAGTTTTTGAGGAAAGGCACTGTTGTCACTCGAGAGGGTAGATCCGCAAAATTCGCATAGCTCTATTGTTGCGATATTTTCAGAATGTAAATACCCACAAATAGTACAAAGTTTAGCCGTTCTGAACCTTTCGTCGATACCGCTAGAAGGAAGTACTATACCATCTATGCGATGCTTTCTACCTTCGTGGTAAACGATATTGCCGGGTCCGAACTCGCTCAACCCCAGAAATCTGTATCGTTCAATAGATTCAGAAGAATTGCCAACTCGGATCATAGTTCTAACAGGCAATCTTGGGAAGTTATATCCTGGAATAAATCCTTCAGAAGCTAGGTATCTATATGGGTAAAAATCTGCCTGGTCTTGTCCGACGCCTCTGTTATAAAGTAGATCCAGATCACGCAGAGCCTCCCGTTCCCGCTGTTCGGCGGCTCGAATGTCGGCTTGCTTAGCAGTCGGAGAATCTTTAATCTTTCGGGAGTCGTCTCTCATATTGCATGCGGATTTGTATAGTTCTCTCCAACGATTAAAGGCTATGTCTAAAGCATGAGGAGAATTCTTTACGATTTCGTCTATCCACTCGGGGCCAAACCACCACGAATCCTGTATTTCAGGTGCTCTTACTATGATTTCTTGGGCGGCTTGTAAGGCTGCTTGTAGTTGCTGGGTGTAGTTTGGTCCTTCCAAACGTTGGCTTATTTCAGGGTGGATCACCAGGGATGGTGTTTCTAGGTCCAGTATTTCGATCATACTATCGCCAAAACCTAATCCGATGGCACCTAGCCAAGTAGAATGTATATGTGCCTCAAGTAAATCTTTGTTCGCTAGATCCATTCTGGCTGGCTCAACAGATCCAGATATCATCATTTCCCGATTGTTAAAGAAATATTGGTCGTGGGCATTGCCATGGGCGGCGAAAGTGGCTATTAATGCAGGACGGCCTCCGCGACCCGCTCTCCCGCTACGCTGTGCATAGTTCGCCGGATTAGGAGGAATATTCCTCATATGAACTGAATGGAGCTCCTTTATATCTACTCCTAGTTCCATGGTTGGGGAACAGAACAGAACGGGTAAGGCCCCAGAACGAAAATCGGATTCACGCTGGTTACGAGCTTCAGCCCTGACCTGCCCAGTATGTTCCGCCCCTATAATATGCTTAAATCGCGTGGCTTCTGTTTCATATAAGCGTTTGAAATAACTATTTGCCTGCTTTTGCCCGATATCTTTTCTTAGGTGCAGCTGCCTTGTGCGAACAGGGTCAGGTGGGACCGGAATCCCGTCTCCTGATGTCCAGATCAAGGAATCTGCTATTATCCTGAAACCTCTTTCTTCATTGTCCGGACCATTGACTATCCTCAGGATATGTCCGTTTAAGACAGATACTATGCCTTTAACTATGTTTTCAACTTCGTCGCCAGAAAAATTGCTTTCTGTGCCCCACGTTTGAGAAGCTCTTAGATATCTTCCAATGGCGGACCTACGGCTAGTGCTCACGGTGCCGTAACGTTTTTCCTGATAAGAAGGTTGATATTCTGGCAGAGTCGCCATAAGGTGATTTTTGAGTCGTTCTCCGTCGTCAAATGCCCATGGTTTTTTAAGCCATTGGTTAGCTTGTGTGACTATTGCCCTAGTTCTGTTTTCGGTCAAAACTTCTGCTTCTATAGCCAGTTTCATTCGGAAATGGTCTAAAAAGGCTTTTAAGATTGAAAATCGCTTTTCAACGTTAACTTCACAGAATCCAGCTATTTCCAGCCATTTACTATTGTCACTGGCTAATTCATCTAGCCCGTCGTATTTAATCCCAATTAAACCAGTTTGTTCCAGGTTGGGCTGAGTGACTCTCCACCCTCTGGTTAAATCTTCTATGGCCATATACTCAATTACGCCAAGTAGCGCGTTACGAGCATTTTCATATCCAGGCCCTTCAGGCGTTACGAGGCCTTCGGCAAAGTCTGAAGGTACAAGGGCCATTGCTTCAAATATAGCTGAACCCAAGTTAGGAAATCTTAATCCGTCGTTTTCTTTAACTGCTGCCGCTAAAGCAGATCTTATTTGGGACACTTGTATGAAGTCGTTCAGGTGACCTGCCTGTAGTGAAGCGTCTTGCCTATTATCGGTGAAGCTTAGGGTTTTTGACTCGCCTTTTCCTACGTCTTGCTCGTTCATGCCGATTATCATAGAAGATACGGTGATAGTGGCAGCGCTCGATCTGCCCACATTTCCAAGAGAAGATAATTTTGTGTAGTCGCGCCCTAGTTTTCCATATACCGCCCTACATCTGAGGCAAAATACGAACGGACTTTTTGTGAACCATCCTTCCGTTTCGCCGCCTATTTGCCCCCCAGAATTCACAGTGATTTCTCTTGGTATGAATTCTGCCCATTCTTTATTTATTCTTGGACCATTTTTTAACATGTCAAACCATGAATCTGGGAGATCATCCTGATTACCTTCCCATAAATCACCGTCTTCTATAGCGAAAAAGCCACTATTGTCTAGGAAATCATCGTCAAATCCAGAAGTGATGGGGAGCCGTGGGACTAGTTTTTGTTGATCGTTGTCTGTAATCATGGAAACCAAATAATAGTCTTGACCGCATTCGCGACAGAACTCCAAGGGAAACAATAATCTATCTTGATCCAACTTGTATTTAGCATCCCTTGTTATGGTTCGAGATTCTAAAGACTCAAGGGTTGCGTGTAGGCTCCCACCTGACGACATGAATTGATGGAGTCTGAAAGCAAAGATCGGTTCAGTACTATTAATTTGGTGAACTTGGTTGCCTATATCCAGGGTAGCTTTTAATCTTGTTTCACAAACTTCTGGATCTAGACCGGTTTGTTCTGATAATCGCTTAACGGCGTCAGACACTGTCTCAGGTTTCTGTCGTATCAGTCTATTTTCAGATTCTTGTATCCCGAAGGCCCTTTCTATCCAAGCACATAATGGATGGTTTAGCACACTATCTAGATCAGCTAGTGGAGGAGCATTATGGACTGCAGCGGTTAGTGCGGGGCCTTTTGGAATTTCTGTTTTTATAAGAGGTTGTAATGTTTCGTCTATTACATGATATGAAGGTATTGCGACACCAAATAATTTTGAAGCTACATCACCAATTCTTTTACGACGCTCATCTCTAGTGGCACCGGTAGCTACTGTAGCACTAGTTCCAATTACCTGTAGGTCATGCCCCGCCTTTTGCTGAACCCTACGGAGTAACATGGATACATCCGATCCTTGGCGTCCCCTGTAGAAATGAAGTTCATCTACTACCAAATGTGTTAACGATTCAGTAGCTTTTTCAAGTAGTGGTCTTTCGGCCGGCCGCAGCAACATGTACTCAAGCATCACGTAGTTTGTAAGCAATATGTGAGGAGGGTCTGCAAGGATCTCATCCCTAGCTTCGCCTCGTACATCACCGGTGTATTTTTGAAATCGGATGTTGTGTAGTCCAGATTTAGTAGCATACTCTTGTAGTGCATCTAACTGGCTATTAATAAGGGCGTTCATAGGATATACAATTATTGCTCTAACGGAATGGTCTGATGGATTTGCCTTAACTATCGCGTCATAAATCGGGATAAGATAGGTAAGGCTTTTACCTGAGCCGGTACCGGTTGTCACTACATAAGGAGCTTTCGTTTGTGCAATTGTTAAAGCTTCTTGTTGATGTTGATACAGACGTATGTTCTCCCCAAAAAACTTAGCGGTTCCCGGTGCAATTGACCCTGATTGTGCTAGTTCAGATAGAGTTGCTCCTGGTTCGAAGGCAGGGTTGAGTTGTAGGTAAGTATCAGGCCATAAATCTCCAGATTCTAGACTATTCCTGACATATTCATCTACTCGCGGATCTAATACATTTACAAAACTCTCGACATATTCGGCATATTCCCCTACTACTTTTTCACGAAGCTGAAATACGTCCATTAGTTCTCCTTTTGTGATGACGCCCTCTGAGGTTGAGTTATCCCAGACCCTGTACCCGTGGTGACTATGTACGGCTCACCGCGTTTGGCAATCTCCAAAGATTCTTCCTGGTGCCGATAAAGTCGAATGTGTTCCCCGAAGAATCTAGCCGTATCTGAATGAATGGTCCCAGCGTCAGCTAACTGCTGTAGGTTCTGGCCAGGTTCGAATGCAGGGTTCAGTTGGAGGACAGCATCAGGCCAGAGTTCTCCACTTGCAAGTTGCTCCTGGACGAATTCGCTGACACGCGGGTCTAGGACACGTACGAAACTCTCAACGTACGCTTTATATTCATCTACTATCGATTCTCTTAGTTTAAATACATCCATTAGTTGCCTCCCAATTCTTGTGAGGATATAAGTGAATTCAAATTTAACAATCGGTTGAGCAATTCACGATTGGAGTCCGGAGAGATGGTGAAACCAACTTCCCCTCGACTATTTTCTTGAAAATCCTGATTGAGTTTTAGGTCATCCCAATCGTAGCAGGCGAGCACCGCATCATCCATTGCAGTATGCAGGTCTCTCAGTCCCCGTATATCATCATCTCGGCATATTGGGTCATTGAAAAGGTTGTACGTCTTGGTAAGGCCGATATTGCGGGATTGCATTATCTGGTGGCGATGTTTGTAGTACTTTTCTCCAATGTAAGTGGCAGATTCCGCAATGTCCTTGGAGATATCCTGCGGTAATGCGAAGGTGTCATAGCAATCCTCTGGGGTATAACGAATGGTTGCTCCCAAAGTTGAAGCCTGCCTTTTCAGCCAAGTTTCGTGGACATTTGATTGCAATAACGCAAAATGCAAGAAATCATCGAATGCGAATACCACTGTCGCGTCCGAGTAAATAATGCCGTTTGGTTCGAAAACTAAAGCGTGGATACCGCTATGTCGGCTCCGGACAAGGACTCTGGTCAATTTTGCTACTGCCTCATATAGCTCTGGGCGTGTCCGAGCGAAAAGCCACCATTTTTCACGGTCAATTTTTTCTTTCACCTTTTCACGTTCAGGTTTAACTTTCTGCTCAACAATCGACAATAATTCTGGATAAGCCATAGCGGAATCCAAATCCCGATTTAAGAAATTGATGACAAAACGTGATGGGGACTGGTCGTGCCTAGTGTTAATGTCATCACCATTTAGATAAGGCAAAAGGCAATCGTAATTCTTTGGGTTGGATTGGAACAAAGATTCGGCTTTATCAATGTCAAGAATGAACCCTGTACCTCGAAGATAAACCCCTATAAATGCCTTTTTTTCATTTCGCCTCAAAGGGTTGGGGTCGAATTCTGATTCCTCGTCCAGCCGAGAGGAGATGTACGGTGCAGATGAGCCATCAAGCGTTGGAGTTATTTGAGCCTCGCCATTTCTAACTGCTATTAGGTTCACTTCAACAGCCGCAGTACCAGGCCATTTGATGAATCTATGGGCAAATACGATTGAGCCTCCCTTTTTCACAATAGTCGCTAATCCACCTTCCCTCGTGTCTCCCTTACTAATCGAGTTCGTAGACACCAAACCCATCAGTTTGTTCTCCCCAAGGAGTTCGAACGATTGTCTAAAAAAATAAGCACATAGGTCCGTAGTGCCACCCGCAGGTGTGAAAGCTATCTGGAGATATTTCCTCAATCTAGGCCCATTACTCGAACTAATCTTTAATCCCCCGAGAAATGGCGGATTCCCCAACACCGCATCGAAGCCACCCTTTTCAAACACATCAGGGAACTCCAGCTTCCAATGGAAGAACGACTGGGCCTCAGAGGTCTTTTCTACCTCTATCAGCAGATTTGAGTTAAGTTCACCTGTCGTAAGGTACTGTCGAAGAGTCCCTGTGGTAGGCACACCCTCCATGTGAAATGTATCCTCTTGCTGTAACGGCATGAAGAATGCGGACGTCCACAGGTCACACGCTACCTTCAGTTTCCACCACTCACTGCCTTCTGCCCGCAGGTCGTCGTAGAGCGCTTTCTTAGTATTGACATCCTCTGCGGTCCCCTCGGCGATATCCCCCAATGCCCTGAAATTCTCGGCGATGGTGGTACCGACCACGACTGCCTCTTCGGATTCCCCAAGAGCTAATTGACGCTGGCCCTTCCGCTCCCGGTCGTTCTGTTTGCGGTATGCGGTGGCAGCTCTCTTATCGTCTCCCTCCACGGGCTTATAGGCATCGTCAGGGATGCCCTCATCCAGTACTCCCAGGTCCAGGACTCCGACCAGGCTGTCACCGCACTTGACGTGGTTATCGAGGAAACTGAGGGGGAGCCCAGGGTTGTGCCCTTCAATCCATAGAGCCACCTTACACAGGTCAACGGCCAGGGGGTTTTTGTCGACGCCGTAGATACAGTTCCGGATCACGTCCCTTAAAGCAATTCGGTACTCGGTGGGAGAAGGTTCCTGATCCCCTGATCTTACCTGGGCCAGTTCCCTGGCAATACGCCTGCTGGCAGCCAGGAGGAAATGTCCCGATCCAGATGCTGGGTCACATACTGTCATGGTCAGCAAAGCGTTTTCCCGATCTTGCTGATTGCTCGGGTTCTGCAGACGATCTTCAATCACAGGTACCAAGGCACTATTGATTAATTCCCTTACCAGCTCTGGGGGGGTGTAGTAGCTGCCAGTGGTCTTACGGTCACTACCGAAGACAAAGGTGAATTCCTGGGATGCTAAAGATACCTGGGGTTGGAACTCCAAAAGACTCTCGTAGACTGATCCCAGTTCTTCTACATCGAGTCCGGCGTAATTGACTCGCCGCCTTACGGGAGATCCTCGTCTAATAGTCTCCCTGCCATCATCCAGGAAAGTGGATAGTTGGAGTACTGCAGAGAGTAGATCCTGATTGGTGCAATGGGCTTCTTCCAGGTCAGGACACCCGGTAGCGCCAAACAATTCTCCGTTCAGGGCTGCAATATCCAGGGTTTTGGCACTGTTGTCATCACGGAACAAGAGGAAAGTATTTCTCAGACCAATCCACAGGTCGCTATGAGTATCTCCCCTAAAGTATCTCTCTGCCCTGTCACGGATTCTGGCAATACTATAGTAGTCCCGATATATGTTCTGTTTCGGACTGATAGTGGTACCCTGAGAGAAGAGCAGATGTCTCTCCTCGGACACCATCAGGAATAGGAATCGGTATACCAGGCGGAGAAGCTGACGGTAATAGTTGGCAGTATCCAACTGATTGGTAGCCAGCTTTTCACGTAATTCTACGCTATCTGGATGCTTTAGAAAGGCAGATCCCAGGGTTTCGAGGGCTGTTGCAACACCGTCACGGAGTTTTTCCCGCACCCTGCCTCCCTGTTCCAGCCCTTCCTGATAATACTTCTCCAGGGCACAGTCTTGTGGATTGGCTTCTGGTTGAGGGAAATGGGATGAGTGGATCAGACGGTAGAGAAGGGCAAATTCACTGTACTGGTTCCCTTCCATCATCCCTTCAAGGTTGAACTCCAGGTAGGTAGGCTTGGAGAGACGGGCAGTATCCCTGAGGAGTCTCAGCTGTCTGCCATTAGTCACGATACCCCACAGGGGTTCGGAGCGGTTCAGGTATTCCTGGACCAGGGCATGGGGACTGATGCGCCTTCCGGTGTTCGCCATTCGGTCCAGTTCCTGATCAATGGCCACTATGTGTACTGGAGGGGCATCTTCATAATCCCCCGTCCGGTGAGATATGAGGTACAGTTGCCCTGCTGATTCCAGTGCCGCTCTCTGAAAGGAGATCTGGCTGAACCCGATCAGTTCCAGGAACTTCAGCATCCAGTCCTGACGTGTGATAGTGAGAATACTCTCGCTGGTGCCAGAAGTCTGGGTTCGATCCAGGCGACGCTGGAAAGAATCCCAGTAGGAACGGGCATCGGAAAAAGCAGCCTGAATTTCGTCAACTAATCGATGTTGGTCATGGC
>Ga0315338_1001471_pt1 | contig 29352 bp, 33 predicted proteins | sample ASW8metaG_FD_204518 | JGI IMG/M metagenome (GOLD analysis project Ga0315338, IMG submission 204518) | Ammonia-oxidizing marine archaeal communities from Monterey Bay, California, United States - ASW #8 | ecosystem: Environmental > Aquatic > Marine > Coastal | place: USA: California | collected... | reverse complement strand
GGGAGAAGAGCTGACTGATGGTAAACATTTGAAAGCAACTCCCTGCTTCACTGCCTAAACCCTTCCGTGGCCTTGGCCATTAACGCTGAGCTAAGCGGCGCCACGTATGTGGCGTCCGGTGGACGGCCGACAGGCCGGGAACGAACTTGAGCGACTGGTTAAGTGTCATAGCCCAGATCTTCCTTTCTTTGACCAAGCCCGAGCGCCTTTGCTATCAATGGTTGTATTTCCGATAGCCAGTGGACAGCGTTGGCGGAGCATGTGTTTGAGTAAATTCCGGCTAGCTCCCTGCCTGCGTTCGAGACAAAAGACAGTGCGACAAAACCTCGGCCTTTGGCTGGCTGCATCTCCTTGAGAACCAGCTCCGTCACTTCAGAAATGGGCGCTGAAATGCTGCGATTGTTCTTGATACAGCCCAGTGTTCCGTCAGAGGAATCGGACCAGACGATAAATGCACCTGACGGCTCGCTGGCATACTTCCTTTTGACTTTCTCCGAGGCCTCATCCTGAAGCGGAATATCGGCTTCGGCGTCGACCGGTCTCTCAATTCTCAACCAAACATCCATGATTCGACCTTTTACACTTAACGCGGAGCACACCGGCGCCACGTACGTGGCGTCCGGTGCTGTGAATTGTTAGGGGTCATAGCAGATAGCCTTCCGAAATCTCCGCAGCTAACTGATTGAACAGAGTGTCTGTAGTGCCATTCCACACATTAGACTTGCAGTATTGCTGGAAGAACGTCTTTGCCTCGCTGGAAAGGCCGGGCCATAGCTCTTGGACCAAAGACAAGAGATGAGCCACTTGAGGGTGTTCGGAAACATCCCATACTTTCAATTCCTCGATGATCCATGCCTCTAACTCACCAACCGGCCAACGCTGCACGATACGCTCGACCGAAAGCGTGTCTCGCAGATACCCCGTCCTATAACCACATTTTTCAGAAATAGACTCTGAGATACGAGCTAACAGCTCATTGACGTCGGTCACTTCATCATCAGAGACGTAGACCATGTATACCCCTAACGCAGAGCGCACCGGTGGCCTTTACAGAGCGAAGCGGCGTAAAGGCCATCCGCGTGGCGCGTATGGTTATACACCGGACTTGGCCCTTTGAATCAAAGCGGCCAACTCCGGTGATACTGGCATTTTCTTGAACGGGCTGACATTTGCACCACCAGTATTGCCTTGAGGTACCAAGCCAAAGGCGGTTTTAGTCGCAGCGCCAACAATGCGGAAAACCTGCCCGAGAGCCTCACGGACTAAACCGTTACGAGTAGCCCATACCAGCATCAACACATGGACCTTGACGTGCCAATACGTTGATTCCTGCCCAAGCACATGCGCCCGTTCCAGATGGGTGAATTCTTGCGAGAAATCACCGGCTGACCTTGCCAGCTTTGCATTCTCTAGCTCGGACTCGACGGAGGAAGCTATTCGCTTTGTAAAAGTACGTTGCATGAAGACCTCCTCGTAGGGGTATAACGCTGAGCTAAGCGGCGCCACGACAGTGGCGTCCGGTGGACGGCCGATAGGCCGGGAACAAACTTGAGCGACTTGTTATGCATTTTAAGACCGTTTAGACCTAAGTTTTTCTCGTAGCTCATTTTGATGGTCTCGAAGTGCCGGAAAGCTACAAGAATCAAACTTCTCTTCTTCGAGGTCGATTCCATTGGCAAAGGTCGTTGAAAAACAGTCTGCAAATGATTCTCCTGAAGGCCTAGAATCCTCACCTGCCTCAGTCTCTTCATAAATTTGCAAAGCAAACTCGTCGCAGTGCTGCACCGAACGCTCAATTGCAGAAACACACTCACCCTTTTTTGCCGCAGCACACTCCAGAAAACCCTCATGTTCACAGAACATGTCTGAGTACTTTTCGGCTAGCGAGTCTAAGAAACTCTGAGCCGATGCATTATGCGAAACCAACATTACCAACAAAGCAGCTAACCTAAGCATTGATCAAAACCATATGCATAACGCCCGCAGCATGCGCGGCTTTGGAATGAAGGCGAAGCCGCAATGGAAAAGGCGTCGCCGTGCCTGCGATGGTTAAATGCCTTTCTCATGGCTGCATGTAACCCTTGAATTCTTGCAGGTTGCTTGCGATCTTCACTGCCGTATCTGGGGCCATACCTATTGCTGGCATGTAAAAAACTTCTCCACGTTGATTTACCACCAGAAGCTCACCGCCACCATTGCCCCCGAAAGTTACGAACCCCGGGGCGTACTCAGATAGCTGGTAATCTTCGTTGAACTCTTCAATTTCATCGGGACGCCACAGAACATACCACTCGGGCTCCACCAGCAGCTCACCTTCGACGAAACCTTCATCGATCCATGACTGCAAAATCTGCTTGAGTGCTTCGATATTCATATTGGCCATTTAACGCTGATGGTAACCGGCGCCGTAGCGCAGCGAAGGGAACCAAAAGCGGTACGCTTTTGGCGTCCGGTTGACCGACTGGTTAGTGGCGTATAGCGACATTGTCTGAATTTGGCTCACCATTCGAATTCGCTTAATGCACCAATGCTAATCGACCTCTGGATTTCTCCTCTAAAAGCTTACCAAGCTCCTCAAGCTTCTCTTTACTAAAACTTCCAAAGCCATGAAAGCCCATCATGAAGCGTAAGCCATCCAAGGTTTTTACCTCTAAAACATAGTTCATAGCATTGTTGCCCTCTGACGCAGTGACCCGCACGATTGTCATTGCGCCATCAGACGAGAATCTACTGTTTCGCTTTCCGAACCAGTGCTTACCCTTCAATATAAATATCGACCCATCCCTTTCCAAGGTTATTCGCTTATCTGGAACTAAGAGATAAAAAAGGCCGAATACCATAAGCCCCAAACCGATGCTTGCGAACCAGAACCAAGCCTCTAAGGCTGGATCATCCCAAACGAAAACAATCAAACACGCGGCAAGCAAGCCAATCACGCCGAAAATAATCGCGTTGGGTAAAATCGGACGGTCGAAGCACACGCTTTCACCGTTCGATTTGACCATTTTGTACATATCGGTCGAAAACACGTGTCTAGACCTTTTCTAAAACTCTCAAGGACAGAGGCTCACCGGCCACTAACGCCAATATTCAGCGGCGACCTTTACGCAGCGAAGCGGAGAAAAGGGCGTCCGGTGGAGGCCCATTCGGGCCGGAACGAACTGGAATGACTGGTTATGTGAGCCCGCAGCTAAGCACATGCTCTACTCTCCGACGTGGTCTACCGTAGCAAAGGCTGCGGCTCTACCGTTTGCAAAGGCCAGCATGTACGACTCTGACCACGAGGTGACTGATACGCCAGATGCATCCACCAGATTCCAGGTTACAGAGGCAACCACGCACTCAGAACCAAGTCGATTTACAGCAAGGTTTGAGTAGCGACATTCGCGGCAGCCTTGTGAGTGATACTCATCCAGGTAGGACTGAAAATACTCTGCTAACTGGGGCCGTGAGTCGAAAACATTGCAAACATCGCCCGGACCTTTAGCCATATAAGGAAGGCTGAACTTGGTGGCCACATGATCGCCATCAAAGCTCGAAAATGCCGTGACGAAATCCTCGAAGAACTCCTTTACGGCGGATTCCTGCCCTTCATCCATGTAGACCTATCTCCTTGGTATGCCTGAAATTCACCACATAACGCTGAAATAAGCGGCGGCCCGACAGGGGCGTCCGGTGGAGGCCGAAGGCCGGAACGAACTTGATTGACTTGTTACAGGGCATTGGTCAGCTCCTGAATTTGGCGCCTACGCAGGGCTTCGTAGTCTCCGAAAACCTGATGGAAACGATCCTTTCTTACGAAGGGAAACTGGAGATGGTAGTGACGGCTAAAGCCCTGTACGTGACAAGTTTCTTTGCCGTAGATCGGGTTTTCGTCACACCACTCATTGTTAACGCCACGCACGGTAGCTCTGTAAACACTAATGGTTTGATCTTTGATATCCACGATGTAGGTGGCAAACGCACCTTTGATAAGGAGATAACCTTTGCATGACGACTGCTCAACAAACTTTGAGTGATCGGTTTGTCCAATCATGACCGGGACATCCCTAAACGTCTCAATTTCACCGAAATTCGTTTTGATCGTCATGCCGTAGGCATCACAACCCATCCGGAACTCTCCGAGAGGGTTGAGCTCAATATGCTCGACTACCGCTTCCCTTCTCATGACCTGCTTTGCAATTCCCTGTAACGCCAGCAATAAACGGTGCCCTGACAAGGGCGTCCGGTGGAGGCCGAAGGCCGGAACGAATTTAATTGCCTTGTTAACTCATTTCCGGGAAGCGGATTTTAGATCCACAGCATCGGAAAAAGTTGATCGATAACTTCTAGCCTTCTCTACGTCCAACCCAACGAGGATGGTTGCGCTGCTGTCCCAGCAAGCGATTTCAAAGCTAGCCCCGTTTAATTGAGGCCCCGGCTCAGAGCCATCCCAGTAATGCGGGTTGCCATCCACAAATGGCACTTCTTTCACGTCTACCCGCTCTCCTTTAGGAAAGGCGCTGAATACGGCCCAGATGAACTGGATATCGTCGCTTGTGATCTGGAGCTCGAGTTCACTGCCGGAATACCAGCCCTCGGCAAACTGAAAGCCATTCGTCTCGATATCGCTCACATACCAATCGTAATCAGAGCAGCTAATACCCAATGCCGCTATGACCTCACGCATATTTGTGAAAAAACGTACTTGGTCGGTTCGTTCCAGGATCAGATTCATACCGGCTCTACGAGTTAACGCAGAGCTTTGCGGCAATTTTGGAGCCGCGAAGCGGTGGAAAAATTGTCCGCCAACAGCGTCTTGTTAGGCATTGTTCGGCTCACATAAATCGTGTTCTTTGAATAAAATAGCCAACTTTTCGAAAGATACCTGATAGCTGACATCGCCGTTATCCAACAGCGCTCGGACATTATCTATGAAGTCCCATAACACTCGCCTCCAGCTAAAAGAGCTGTGATTCAATGAATCCTGAAGAATCAGCGTAGAGGTCAAAATAGTGTTCGAGATTACCGTGATCTGCGAGGGAAACGTAGGCGATGGCTGAAGCTTTGTAATGGTGTAAAAGTCTTGCTCACCATCATTGGCCATAGGATGGACGTGACTTGAGGCATAGTCGTAGCCGTATTTGTAAAGAAATTCCATTCCCATGTCTTTAGCGACATCTTCCGCCCTCGGGCGCCGCCACTTAGGCTTGTTTTTTTCGAGAGCTTTGATGCGTGCCTTTTTCTCCTCACTAATTTCATATACCCAGCCGACAGCCTGATCCTTGAAGAGGGCATCGCTTTTTACACGGTTTTGGCTCTTGAATTGTTCGAAAAACGACCAGTCATCGAAAGCTTGAAAGTCGTCATTCACTCCGAGGCTGTGTAAATGAAACATTCTATCGACCAAGGCTCGATGTATAACCCAGGAATTTTGAGTGTCACCGTTATCCCAAAGAGAAAAAACGCTTTTAAGCGTCATGGCTGAGCGGGCAACGAAGTTCCTGATAATTACATTCTTAGTGTCACAGTCGTGTTTGGCGAATGAGAAAAGCACCATTCCACTGACCGCATAGAGTGCATCTGCGGCAGCTCGGTACACCTCAATGGTTTGATACTGCTTCTCAGCCATGCTTTTGCCTAACGCTTGCAGCATGCGCGCCCACGAAATGGAGCCGAAGGCGCAATGTAGTAGGCGTCGCCGTGCCTGCACTTGTTATGGGCGGCCATTAAAAGTGACCCTGACAATTCCATCTTCAATGTCTTCACCTTCAATGGTCTCTATTGCAGGGTGCGCTGTCTGATAAACCAGAAAAGCATGTCCCATACTAGGGACTCCTCGGGAAGCCCACATTAGGGAAATTTCTGCGTAGAAGCTGTAAATCAGCGCCCATTTTTTACCAAGCCAACTGGTATTTTGCCTAACCATAATCAGAGACTTTTTCTGCCGATTAATGTTTAGGGCAAATTGCTTTTTCCGTGCCGCGGGGATATCGAATGACAAGCTTCCGCGACCACTTAGTGCGTCGAGTACTTCAGTGTAAGTTTTCGGAGTGTCATCTCTCATGCGAGAGCCCCATAACGCAGAGCGCACCGGTGGCCTTTACAGAGCGAAGCGGCGTAAAGGCCATCCGCGTGGCGCGTATGGTTATACACCGGACTTGGCCCTTTGAATCAAAGCGGCCAACTCCGGTGATACTGGCATTTTCTTGAACGGGCTGACATTTGCACCACCAGTATTGCCTTGAGGTACCAAGCCAAAGGCGGTTTTAGTCGCAGCGCCAACAATGCGGAAAACCTGCCCGAGAGCCTCACGGACTAAACCGTTACGAGTAGCCCATACCAGCATCAACACATGGACCTTGACGTGCCAATACGTTGATTCCTGCCCAAGCACATGCGCCCGTTCCAGATGGGTGAATTCTTGCGAGAAATCACCGGCTGACCTTGCCAGCTTTGCATTCTCTAGCTCGGACTCGACGGAGGAAGCTATTCGCTTTGTAAAAGTACGTTGCATGAAGACCTCCTCGTAGGGGTATAACGCTGAGCTAAGCGGCGCCACGACAGTGGCGTCCGGTGGACGGCCGATAGGCCGGGAACAAACTTGAGCGACTTGTTATGCATTTTAAGACCGTTTAGACCTAAGTTTTTCTCGTAGCTCATTTTGATGGTCTCGAAGTGCCGGAAAGCTACAAGAATCAAACTTCTCTTCTTCGAGGTCGATTCCATTGGCAAAGGTCGTTGAAAAACAGTCTGCAAATGATTCTCCTGAAGGCCTAGAATCCTCACCTGCCTCAGTCTCTTCATAAATTTGCAAAGCAAACTCGTCGCAGTGCTGCACCGAACGCTCAATTGCAGAAACACACTCACCCTTTTTTGCCGCAGCACACTCCAGAAAACCCTCATGTTCACAGAACATGTCTGAGTACTTTTCGGCTAGCGAGTCTAAGAAACTCTGAGCCGATGCATTATGCGAAACCAACATTACCAACAAAGCAGCTAACCTAAGCATTGATCAAAACCATATGCATAACAGCTAATTCAACGACAAATGACATCTACCAAAAACGCGCCTATTTCCATGCACCTAGATGTCACCGACCATAATTTTCTTTTATTTTCAATAAATTAAAATATTCAACAACTGACCAGTCTGAAAAATAAGCGTCAATTGTCAAGTTTCACCCAGTACACCTGTTCGCTTATCTGAAATAGATCCTCAACGACTATTCCATATCTTTCATAGAGTTGTCAGCTCATTGGTACGAAATTTACGAAGTTTTGCGACAATTGTCGTATATCTCCGTTTTTCACCGTGAAATAACCCAAAAGCAGGCCTAAAATGCTGTATAAATAAACAGCATGGAGGCTGAGCCGATGATTTTGGATGTCCCACCAAAGTTGCCAGACAACCCTACCCGCTTTATGGATCAGCTGCGCACACTGATTCGTAGCCGAAATATGGCCTACAAGACTGAACAGACGTACTGCCACTGGATCAAGCGCTTCATCCGTTTTCATGGTATGCAGCATCCTTCTGCGTGTTCGGCAAAAGAGGTGGAACAATTTCTATCGCACCTTGCGGTGCAGCGTAACAACAGTGTCAGTACCCAGCGGACTGCGCTGAATGCCCTCGTGTTTCTGTTCCGCGAGTTTCTGGAGCAGCCCCTGGATGAACTATCGTTTGAAATGGCACGAAAACCCAGACGCTTACCCACCGTTTTTACCCATGATGAAGCCAAAGCCGTTATCAACGGCCTGGAAGGCGCTCCTCAGTTGGTTGCGCGCCTGATGTATGGCTCCGGCCTGCGAATCAACGAAGCCTTGAGACTTAGAGTGAAAGATGTGGATTTCGGGATGCAGCAAATCATCGTGCGCAGTGGAAAAGGCAATAAGGACAGAACAACCTTGCTCCCGGACTCATTGGCAGAGCCATTAACCCTGCAAATTGACGCTTGCCTGGTTCAGCACAAGAAAGACCTGGCCGGCGGTCATGGCGAAGTCTATATGCCCTTTTCTCTGAATCAAAAATACCCCAGCGGAGGCAAAGAACCTGCCTGGCAATATCTGTTTCCAGCCGCCAAGTTATCCATGGATCCGCGTAGCGGCGTTTTACGCCGGCACCATCTTCTGGATCGCGGTGTTCAACGGGCCATCGGTTTAGCTATTCGTGAGGCGGGAGTATACAAGCAGGCAAACAGCCACGCGTTTCGCCATAGCTTTGCCACTCGCCTACTGGAAAACGGATACGATATTCGCACTATTCAGAAGCTGCTGGGCCACGCCGACGTGCGCACCACTGAAATCTACACACATGTGGTTCGTAAAGGGGGCTTTGGAGTACGCAGCCCGATAGACGAGGCCTTCTAACTTTCCCAGCGGCTTTCCGGAATGCGCTGTACGTGGATATGCCCGATCAGGCGAATGGTGGGGCGAATCAGGAATTGGAAACTGCCAATAATGAACAGCCAGATGGCCGCCTTCTCGTGTTCGGGAAACAGAAACAGGACGCTGCCCACCAGAAACCAGATGGCGATCAGGAAATCATTGATGATGCTGAGCACTTCGTAACGGCGCCGTATAACCAGTTCTTCATGGCCTAACCGAAAGGTTAGTGGGTTATCTGTACGGTCTTCAGCCATTACACATCCTGTTTCCGGTGGGTTTGGTGAATTATTGCATGTCTTTGTAGGCTGCGTCGGTGCGCGCCGCCATGATGTAATCGTTTTTGTGCAGGCCGCCTATCTTGTGGGTCCACCAGCGTACGGTGACCTTGCCATATTCCAGAAGGATGGCGGGGTGGTGCCCTTCCTCTTCGGCCAGGTCACCCACCTTGTTGGTAAATGCCTGGGCCTGGGCGAAATTCTTGAGCTTGAACACTCGCTGTAACTGTTCCTCCCCGTCCAGCTCAATCTCCTGCCAGTCGGGTACATCTTTACCCAGGGCTTGCTTCTGATCGGCAGTGACTGTGGGAGCATCTGCGCTGCAGGCTTCACAGCTTTGTTTCGTCAGTTCACTCATTTCAACCTCCATGGTTGATGGCTGTACTACTAAGCGTGGGTTCGTTCCGCCACATTATCAACCCACTGCTTGAAATCCTGTCTTTTTCAGAATACTGTATATTTAAACAGTATATAGAGAACTTTCCATGAGCGAGATTCTGAATACGCTGATGCAGGACGACCGTGTGTGGCTGTAGCGCGCCAAAAGACGTGGGACAGAAGAACAAAATAAATGAGACATGGCAGGTGAGGAGAATCAGAGTACACGCCTTACGCTCCGCCACTAGAATCTCAAAGAGTTATTGTATCTCGATCAGCGGTGCAATTTGCTCTCCAATGTACTGCCCTATAAGCGTATAACCAGAAACGTTGGGGTGAATCTGATCCAACGTGAAAGACAGGGCCGCATATATCTCGCCGGGCTCACGAATTCCACTTTCCATAATGTCGACAAAAATATCAGCCGACCTGAAGTTGCTGTACTTCCGGTTCCAGTAGTCGAAGTACTCCGCGCTAAACGGATAGTTGCCAGAGCGCGTGTTAGGCACTACGCACCCCAGGTTGACAACCAAGGCGGCGGTGTTCTTAGCACGAGCTAAAGTCTGGCCGATGTTGTCGTTGCGCGTGCCGTAAGAAATATTGGCTCCGAAGTCGTTATGTGCCGACCCGTTGATGAACACTTTAGCCCCGTCAACTAGCGCCTCGTCAACGCGATTTACTATGTCCGTGGAAGTCTCGCTGCCCACGCCGTGGTTAGCCACAAAATTGTTGCGAAGCGTCGGGAAGCTGGATTTCAAGCTGGCTCTAAGGTGCGACTGCCACGAACTCTGGTAGTTGTCCACGCCTGCATAGAACGAAGGGTCGGGGTCGTAGCCATTATGACCCGCACAAACACTATCACCAATTGAAGTAAAGTTGGGGCGGCTTGCCTGCAGGTATTGGATGAAGGCCGTCCCGCTATAAGCGGTGCTGTCGGTTCTGACGGCCAGCTCGGTTATCGGGCTCTGGGTCGTTCCGTCATGAACTGCTGCCGAACCAAGCAAAACAAGATCGGCGCCGTTATCGTCGTAAACGCTGACATACGCCGAACCCGTCGAGGTGGCTTTGAACCAGTCGATTACGAACTTAAAATCGCCTGTGAAGTCTTGACCCGTAAGAAGCACGCTAGATGAAACAATGGTGCCCCCAACATCTCGGGTGATTATGGACAGGGTACCGGCCTCTCGGCTTTCTGTGTCGCCGTTGTAATTAAAAAACAGTATGGCGTTGCCGCCATCTTCGTAGTTCAGGCGAACCGACGTCCAGTTTGTCGTGACATCGGAGCGAACAGACCCGTAACAAACAAGCGTTTCGTTACCCACGGCACGAATGGGCAAGTAAACCGAAGAACCGGCGCCGGTTAGCTCCAGTTCGCCCGTGCCTAATGACAGGCTGCCCGTATCGCCACTGAACGGAGAGATCGAATCGCCGTTGCTGATCCCATAAGCGTTTTCGTCCAACTGAACACTGAAACCGCCTGAAGGACCAGACCCCGTCAAGGAAACCCAAGGCTGCCAAACGCCGGCGGAGTTTCGAGAGCGAACTGCTAGATCGCTAGATTCCAGCGCGAAATTGAGCTGAGAGGCGCCGCTGGTTTCTCGTTCAACATGGATGACAGTGCCGGGCTCGTAGTAAACATTTGTGGAACCTGCGGGAACTTTATAGAAACCTGTTTCATCCACATCATTAAAATCGGTACCGCTGTTGGGTTCGATCGCTAGACTGGCCTCATAGCCCCATTGCCGCACCCAAGCACCTGATTCGCCGTCCTCTCCGTCAGGAGCTTTGTATATCTCCGGCTCACTCACGACTTCAGCTGAAAGGTCCTGGGAATCAAATGCCCAAATAGCAGGCTCATTGCCCGCCTGGCTTACATGCCACCCGTCAACCGGTGAAGAAATCGCTGTCATTGCCGCGACACTATCAACAGCAATGACGCGACCAGAAAGAAGATCCGCCAACTGAAATGGGTCCTGTTTATCTAGCTCTCGACCTCCCGCCTCGATAGCATTAGCGATTTCTTCCTGGACCGCATTGAGCCACTCAGCTGAAACAACCGTTGCGCGAGCGCCTTCTGAAGGATCGCCCTCGGTGAACTTGTTGTCATTCGTAGCTCCTGGACCATCAATACGAAACATTTTTATTCCCCATAACTGAAGTTAACAACGGTATGCGCTGGCTTGAGTTGCTCTACTGGGCACTCCAACTGGTCTTCGCCCCAGCTGCGCACTGGTTCGCCGGCGGCGCTTTGGCCGGCGCTGAATTCGACTACGGCGGTTTCCGTCGCATTTACCATCCAGTGGTGAAGCCATTCATCGTTGGTCAGGCTATCGCCTGCAGCTGAGAATCCTGCCCTGAAGGGACGGTATTCGGTGATCGTTACCTGGTAGCCGAGGCTTTCGGCCAGCTCGATGAAATAGGCCGGGCTGGCCCCACCTACTCGGATGAGTTTGCCGTGGGCTGCCAGCCGTCGTTCCTGGATAGTTTCGGGCAAGGTGTCGCACGGGCCCGGCAGATCCAGGAGGCGCTCCCAGTCAGTGAGCAGTTCATTGGTGCTTTCTGGATTGCCTTCTTTGACCAGTTCGTGGAGACGACTGTCCAGGCGGGAATACTCTTCCGCCAGAGCCTGCAGCAACTGCTGCCAATTGCTATCCGATTGCTCCGGAAGGGCCTTGCCGGGCGGAGCCAGTGACGTCAGCTGATTGCGGTACTGGTCAGCACTTAGGCGGTCCATGTGAACACCCCTGGCGTCGCGATTTCATTGGTTTGGTGAGTGACATTAACCGCCGGGCTAACAAGAGTGTGTCGGCTCTCACCAGCAGCCACGTAGATGATCCCGTTCAGCTGACTGAGGTAGATGGTGGCGCCTGGTTCTGGATCACGGCGGAGGTAGTCCCGAACGGCCAGTTCGACCCGGTCACGGACGATCTGGGTATCCGGGACGATCGTTATTTCTAGGTCCAGCGGTACCGCTACCGGCGCGATCACATAAGGCACCGATGCCACCGGCCGCACTGATTCGATGTATGCCAGTACTGCGTCGACAACCTCAGTTGTCGGTGTACCATCGGCCGTGGCCTCATCGGTCATGATCCGGGTGGTGACGGATCCGTTCTCCAGTTCGTTGGGATAGACCCACGCCCGGGTAACGTCCGGGTGGCCCTCCAGTGCCCACTGGATGTAATCATCTTTGCTGCCGCCATGCGGCGGACGCTGTATGCGGGCCAGGAGTCGCTCACGCAGCCGCTCTTCCGTCTCCGGGTTGGTACCTCCGGTCAGGCCTTCAGCACCAACAGTAGCGGTACCTTCAACGCCTGAGGGGCTACTGACCAACTCCAGCTCGGTGCCGGCGTCCTGGTTGCCGTCTTCTCCAGTCTCTGCGGCCGTCACTGAAACCGTGGCGGTACCGCCGGCGATGGTTACCGCTTCATCGGTCAGGTACTCGGCGCCGCTCTTGGCCTGCAGGCGGGTGTCCTGGGGAATGACGACATCATCATTGCCTGCAAAGGTCACATCGCCAGTAGCCGCTGTTGGGTCGACTGCTGGCACGCGCCAGATACGTGCCCAGCGCTGCAGGTATTCGGACTCAGCGGTGTCTGGGAACAGCTGGGTGGCAAGGAAATCCAGGTAACCATAAAGCCCGTGGATGCCGCCGGCCTCGATGTCGGCCAACACGCCGAGCAGGGAGCGCCGGAGTTCCGGCTGAGCGCCAGGCAGACGTGCGCGGATATCGGCACGGATGCGCTCCTGGAGTTCACTCAGTGACGGACGTTCAAACGGCATTTAAAGGCTCTCCCAAAGGTTGTTAAAGCGCTCTTCAATGGCTTGGCCATTGGTGCGGATAATTCGGATCTTCAAACCCAGGCGATCGGTGGCCACCGTTTCTGCTCCCACCTCGATGCTGTTGGCGATTCCGTCTTCGCGGAGCCATTCCAGGGATTCGGCGGCGTAGGTTTCTGCCCGGCGCCGAACCTCGGCCAGGTTCTTCTCACGAGAGAGGAGCCACAGGCGGGATCCAAAGCGATCGCCACCGGCCCGGGCCAGCATGTCTGCCCACCAGCCGCGCCGATCATCACTGCCGTCTGGTAGGACATCGCCGGGATTCGCTCGCCGATCGGTGAGCAGGGACAGGACCACAGCAGTGCGTAGGCCGTCGTCTGCGACCAGGTCGCCATTGTTCAATTGGATGTCGATGCGGCCGTCAAAGCCTGGCTGAAGTGCGATATCGGTCATTGCGCCGGCCCCGTGGTTCCGCCTGAATCACCAGGGTGGGTGTGACCTTTCAGGGAAATGGTGTCTGCCGTGACATCGCCCCCCGTAACGCCGAGGTTGCCGGCAACCGAAGCGCCGGAACCGCCGCTGACTGCCATTCCGCCTTGTCCTACGATTGCCCCTTGCACAGTCAGTGCACCGGTGATGGTGACCTGTGGCGTGTCCAGGGTGACCGTCTGAGTCGCGGCCACCGTGGCGTTATCACACTGGCCAGTAATCTGCGGCGCAGTGGCCGCAATCTTGGTGGCGGCATCGACGTTGACGGATCCGCCGGCGGTCACGTTGGCGTTGTTGCCCACAACCACTTCCAGGTCCTGGCCGACGTTCACCTTCACGATGCGGCCGCGCTTCATGTGGATGTAATCCCCCTCGTCGGTGTAGAGGGCCACCTCGCCGTTCTGCAGGTTCTTCATCCGGTACCGGCGATCGTCCACCGCGATGGCCACCAGGTGGCCACGGGATCCGCCGACGGCCAGGGCGATCGCCTCGGCACCGTCCAGCGGCCGGCAGGTGAAACCGTATTGCTGGAACCGTTCCATTGCGGCTGCCTCACCGGCCAGCAGGTCCAGCTGCACCACCTGGAGCTTGCGGCCGTCGTCAGACAGCCGCACAACACCCCGGGAAACGATCAGGCGCAGGCGGCGCCAGACGGGAGCCAGCAGGCGGACGATGTCTCTCATCCCCATACAGATTCCTCCTCTTCCGGCTCCGGCTCTGCGGTCAGATCCCAGGCAGATGGCGGAACCACCTGGGCCTCGGCGCGCTCACCCTGGCCATCCAGCACAAGCTGAACGCCTTCAATGATCATGTCGTCCTGGATGCCCAGCCAACGGTCGCGCACGGACACCTCAAAGCCAGGCGTCCACAGACCGCTATCATGTCGCCAGCCGGCCACGGTGTAGGTCAGCCCACGGCCACGGCCGCGACGGCGGCGGGTTTCGGTTTCGGCTCGCTGCCGGCAGCCGGCCTTATCGACTGGCGTATCGGCAACGATCACCTGGGTGCGAAATCGGATAACGGGGTCGGTGGCCGTGCCTTCCGGGCTGGAGGCCTGTTCACCTGAAAGCAGGTCATCACCAGGTTGTTGGCCCTGGACGATGATCTCGGAGAAACGGTCACGAACCGAGAAGCGGCCGGAACCCTTGCGGATGTTCTCACCCAGGGCCAACGCTGTGTCGATGCGGCCACGGGGTGGCTTGGTAATCACCAGGCGGCCCTGGGGATCACACACAAAGATCACCGCCCGGTACCGGCCCATTTGTTCCAGGGCTTCGTAAAACGGCTGGCCAGCCTCAACGGCGGGTGCCTTTATGGGCGCACCGGTATCTGCCTCCACCACCACCTCAATACCGAACGGCTCGGCCAGCTCACGGGCAATGGCTTCCAGCTTGCGGGGTTTGCTCCAGGTCTTGCGCCGTGCGGAACAGTCCACCAGGTCGGCGGTCTTTGACCGGCCGCTGACCACCAGGCTGTGCTGATTGCCATCGTAGGCGGGAAGTACTTCATCGACGTAGCCGGTGATCACCAGATCGTCATCGATAAACACCTGGCATTCAGCGCCGCTGCGGACCGGTGCGGGCTCCGCGGATTCGCTCCACTTTTCAGTCAGGGAAAGCTCGAAACGGTCCGCCACCTGGTTGAGGCCACGGCGAATATTCACGGAGGTCCAGCCGCCGTGTCGATTACCGTCAATGAGAAGTTCAACCAGTGAAGACATAAGGCCCGCTTGCATATGACCCCCGGCGCGGGCTGGTCGCCGGGGGCCTTCAAAAAACTCTGGTAATCAGCCCGTAGAGTAGGTTTAATGGTGGCCTGATCACGCAGTAGCCTTGGGCCTGAAGCCCTTCAGCCTTGTTTCCTTACTCCCCCAGTACTTCCAACGCCTCACCCGCCGGTACCCGGCCCGGGTGTGCTACCCGATTGCGGCTGATAATTGCATCGGCCCGGCTTGCGTCCCCGTAGAGTTTCTGTGCCACCACCAGGGCTGGCAGGGGCTGCTGCAGGGTCACCGATCGCAGGCGGGGAAGCTGGGCCCCGCGCTGCTCCAGATCCCGGACAACCGCCGCACGCACGGCCGTTAGGCTTGCATAGACGTCATTGGCAGGGATGTTGTCCGAGGTCAGCTGCAGCTCGATGCCGGCCGTGATGGTGTCCCTGGCGGCAATGGCATCATCCGCTGCCAGCCAGTCCGTGGCGGCTGCCACTTGAGCAGACTGTAGAACGGCCGCACGGCGCACCAGGTTGTTGCCGGCACGGATGGCCGCCATCTGCAGCTGACGCGGTACCGGATCCAGTGGGGACGTCACGGGCGGTTCGTCGCCGGCACTGAACAGGTCATCGTAAACACCCAGGGCGCGGCCCGGCTCGTTCACCAGGTCACGAACCGTGGCAATGCTTTCCAGAATCTGGGCGCCCAGCTCGGCCGGGCTGCGGATCAGTTCCGATATCGGGCGGGTGACATCGCCCACGGTGCTTTCGATGCCACGCAGGGCGTTCTGAAGGCCGGTCTCGATGGCAGCCACCCGATCGGTGGCCAGCTCCAGCACGTTGAAGTTTTCCTCGAAGTCATCCAGGGCAGCCTGTTCAGCCTCGGCAACGGTACGTTGCACCTGGCGTTGAGTATCCTGGGTGACACGAGGCAGACGCGGCTCGTCATCAGCACGAACGACAGTGAACGATACACGGGCGATACCGCCTTCGCGGGTGCTCTCGCGGATCCGCATTCCACCAACCAGGACCACCTGGTGTGTGCCGTAGTACGGATGCACCAGCTCACCTGCACCTGGTGTTTCGGCTGCGTCGACAAGGCGTTGCCGGGACAGATCGTAATCCGGGCCGATCAGAAACCCTTCAATCTGCCATTCGCGTTTGTTGCGGCCGAGATCTTCCGCGTAGGGCTGGTCCCGCAGTGGATACTCGTGGACCTCAACACGCCTGCCCGGTACCTGGCTTGTGCGTTCCAGGTAAATCTCTATGCCGCGAAAGGTGGCGACGGCTTCGCCGATACGATCAGACCAAGGCATGGGAATCTCTTTGCTTATGTTGTGCGGTGGACATCAAGGCATCACGTAGGACATGCCGAGGTCGACATCCATGTCAGGACCGTTGTCACCCCGCGCGGGCGTGACAGAAGTAACTCGGCCTTCCTGGTTAACCTCTATTTTCAGGGTGCCGGCATCCCGTCTGTCGTTGTATTCGACAGCCCTCTGAGCCTCATCATTACCGAAGAATGCAAGCGTCCTGGCGACTGCCTCACCAATCGAATCGCCAATCTTCCTTCCAGTTTCCGTGCCGTCGATCAGCGTCTTGTTGATCAAAGTTCCCACGCCGTAGCCAGCGGCTCCTGCAGCACCAACCGCCAGGCCGGCAGTACCGATCGCGCCCGCGCCAAGCGCACCTATAGAACCAACAGGGGCACGGCCCAGGTTCCGCATGGGGTTGAAGATCCGCCGAGAGCGAGCAGCTGCGCCGCCACCGCGTGGGCCACGCCTGCCACTTCCAGACGGGCCGCCCATGCCTGGGTTATTAACAACGTAAACAGGAATCGGGGAGACGCCAGAAACGGCGCCTCCGAGTGCTCCGCCAACACCTCCACGGCCACGTCCTAGCACCTTCCTACCGGCACTCAAATAGTCGGAGCCAAGCTTTCCGAGGAACCGCCCACCGATTGCAACACCAAGGCCTCCAAGCGCGATGCCGCCAATCTTGAGCCAACGGTCCACCGTTTCCTGGTCCAGGCTATTAAGTGCGTCTGCCGCCGACTGCACAGCGCCAGTCATGTTGTCGTCTGCAAAATTGGTCCAGGCCGAGGTGAGGTTTCTCATAGCGCCGGCCATGGTGTCTGCAGCCCTGGCTGAATCATTCATGGTGGTGGCGCCATCACCCTGAACTTCCATAAATTTCGCCAGGCTGCTCACAGAGCCTGTGCGCTGGAATTCCCCGGCAGCGGCGTTAAATGCCCGCATCGCTTCAGCATCGAACACTGAAGAAAGCCGAGTGGTTCGACCGTCCACCGCCTGGATAATTTCCACCATCAGTTCGTTGATGGGTCGTAACACCTGGCGGCCTTTCTCCAGTTCCTTCGGGTCGAATATCTGGATGCCACCTTTCTGAAGCGCCTTGACCTTGTCAGCGTTCTGAAGTGTCCGGAGCAACGCCTCAAACGCCGTAGCAGCCATTTCAGATGAGCCGGTACCCATGCGGATAACCTGCAGGGCCGCGCCCATTTCCCTGATCGCGCCGGCACCTTCTCGGCCCATGGCGGTGTAGGCTGTGACCACCCGGGGGCCGAGAGATGCAAGGTTCTGCAGGGTGAAAGCACCTTGCTTACCTTGCTGGTTGAGCGTGTCCAGCACGCGGAGGATCTCGCCCGAATCCCTGATATCCATCTTCTGGAATTCGGCCATGATTTCGCCGATGTTCTGGCCGGCCGCGCCAGTGGCCGAGATGGCCAGGCCGATGTTGCGGATGTTCTCCTGAGCGAATTCCAGGTCACCGGTTTTTTCAACGATGGATTCGATGGCGCTGGTGATCTGGGAAGGATCAACGCGTATATCCGGGGCCCGGGCCGTCTCGAAAATCTTGCGGCGCAGGCCTTCCATTTCCTCTTCAGACTTTTGGGCCTGGATGCCCAGCCGAGTGAAGCGCTCTTCCATGCGGCTGAGCGAACGCAGCGTGCCGATGCCAGCAGCACCGGTTATCAGGGCGGTATAGCGGTTACCCATGGCATCCAAGCCGCGCCCGACCATCTGGGCGGACCTGCGCACTCGGCCCAAGTGACGCTCACTGGTGCGGCTGAACGACCCCACGGCCCTGCCGTAGCGTTCGGCCCGTTGTTCAAAATTGCCGGTTAGGTTGAGGGCGACACTGGCCTTCATTTCACTCATGGGATTCGCTCGCGATGTTGAGGGTGGTAATCAGGCGGCGAAGGGGCAGGCGGTCAATGTCGTGCGGGGCCCAGCCAACGGCCCGGGCGACCCGCACAGTTACGCGTTCAAGATTCGGCCTGGCCCTTATCAGTTCGCCCCCGCTGCGCCACCTCGCGGGACGCGATGGAGGTGATGACCGCCTGTTCCAGTTTGCTGCACTCTTCGTGCAACAGCTCCAGGTCCACCGGGTGCAGCTTGCGCATCTCGCCCAGCGAAAGCGGGCCTTCCACATCCCCGATTTTGGCGATCTGCCGACGCAGCGTGTGAATGCCCACGGCGCTGGGGCTGGCCACCAGCTGAGGACCTTCCTCGGTGGCCACCACGCGCTCCGAATCTGCCTGAGCGTCGAAGATATCCCCGGCGGTCAGCTCTCGGATGGTGGCGGTTTTAAAGGTCTTCTCGCCAACCACCAGGCCCATCTCCAGTTCCACGGTTACTTCAGCCATTACACACGCTCCAGTGCCAGGCCGGACATCTCAAGCTGCACCGATCCGTTACCAACGTCCAATGGGGTTGGCGAGGTGGTGAATGCACCACGCAACATCCATGTCTGACCGGTGTCGGTCTCCAGGAGGATGGTTGCTTCGGTCAGGCTTGACAGACGCACGATGTCGGTGTCTGCCGTGTGGTGCACCACCACGCTCAGGGTGGGCGCGACCGGGTTCTCGGTATAGCCCACCGGTTTGCGGCCGTTCATCTTGGCTTCACGCTCGAACCCGCCCGGGTTGAGGGTGCCCTTGCCGTCGGTCAGCAGCTCTTCACCACCTTCCCGGATATTAACGTTGCCGGTGATCTTCATAACGGGTTTACTCCTGTCTCAAACCGGTTTTATGGAGCCCTTAAAGGCTCACTTCCGGAACTGTGTCTGCATGGCGTGGATGCGGTACTGGCCAACCAGCTTGGGTGAATCGATGACGTTCAACCGGCCTGGGTTCTCCGTGTCGATCGCAGCATCCAGAGATTCGGCATAGCCTTCGTAATCCTGTGCCCAACCACGGCTGAGGAAATCCCGGTACAGGCTCAGCAGCTCCGCCTTGGCCACGTTGGGCGTGACGATCGGTTGGCCCGCACCAAAGTTACCGGCATCCGCGTCTTCTGCCAGCTTGTGCCGTGGGAAGCGCTGCAGGATGCGGGCGCGCTGGTCGTATCGGATCCGCTCCAGGGTTTCGGCCACGTTGATGTCCAGGTAAGAGTCGCTCGGCACGCCGCTGTCGGTTTCCTGGAAGGTGGTCACCTGGCGCTCGATGCTCACGGTACCGTCATTGGCCACCTTGAAGGTAGCGATGCCGTCGTACAGCAGCAAGTTGCGCTCGGTGTCGGTGAAGCGATCGGCTTCCTTCGGGCCCAGGATCAGCGGCAATTGAAGTGTCTGCAGCGGCCGGGCGGGATCCGTGGCCAACGCCTGGCCGGCAACGGCCGCGTTCACCGCGCACCACAACCAGGTGGGACTGACTGCTTTGCCGGTTCCCATCACGGTGAGGTGCGGGCTGTTGTGGTTGCCACCGAAGGTGCCAGTCTCGCCGTGGGTACCACGGAAAGCGGCGAAAGCGCGGCCGCCGATCTGGCGCATGGGGCCGAAGCGATCATCCAGTTCATCCTTGAGCGCTGTCAGGTTCGCCGTGTCCGTGTAGGGGCAGGCAATCCAGTTGTACTGCTCGGGGCCCAGGGCTGCGATGGCGTCGACCAGGTCCGGGTTGCTCGCGCCACCGGTCATTTCTGTGATGGTGGGCGTGACACCGGCAATGCGGTCCTCGCCCAGGGCGGCAAAGCGGATATCGATATCGTCACCCGTTTCACCGGCCCAGCGACATTCCAGGTCCACTTCGGAGGCCACCGTGGCGTTGACGGTGGCGGTTACTGGCAAACGGCTGTCGGCGTTGATGGCATCGACCAGGGCCTGGGCGATGCCATCGCCATCGTCACCCACGGCCACGCCGATACGAACGCGATACCCAGCAAGGTAAAGAACCATCGCGCCAGCGGCGCTTGCACTACCTGCCAGGGCAATCTTGCCGGTTGACTTTACACCGCCGGAGCCTTCCTCCACATCGTCCAGCGGCAGTGCCCAGGTTTCCAGGTACGGCTGAGCGTTGAGGGAATGGCGCAGCATTTCGGCCAACATGGAGCCACGGCCGTAATAGCGCTCGGCCTGTTCGGCGTTGGTAACACGCTCCAGTTCCAGGGCTTCGCGCTCTCCCGAGTCCAGGCGCTGGCCAATCACCAGGAGGCGGCCCTGAAAGGCCGAGTTGCCAGCCAGGCGGTCATCGAATTCGATGTACACACCAGGCACCCGCAAGGCAGCGGGGATTTGGTTGAAGATACCGGCACTGATGGACATACCTTATGCCTCCTTTGTGTCAGTGGATTTGGCTTTCGCCTTCGGCTTGCGCGGCGGCTGGGCCGCAACCACGTCCTGGTCCCTCAGGCGGCGGCGCCAGAATGAATTCAACGTCACCTGGCCACCGTCCGCTGGCAGCGGCTTGCCGTTCTCCTGGCGGATGCGCAGGCCTTCACGGGGTTTCACGTAGATGGTTTCTTTTTTCAAAGCGCTCAAAGTCATTACTCCTGGGGCAGTTCAACCCGGTCTTCGGCGACCGGGCCGTCACCCACTTCATGGGTGGCGGTGTAAAAGGTGAAGTCCGCCAGTTCGGCGATGTCGGCGGTGCGCAGGCTGATGCCTTGCTGCCAGCTCACGGCCCACAAGGCGATGCCGTGGCGGTCGAGCTGGCCGCTGTACAGGTTCTCGGCGGCCACGCGGGTAGGGTTCTGTGTGTTGTCGAGATTCCAGGTGTTCTTCCGTACCAGGCGTAACAGCGCCTCGGAGAAGTCCAGGGCAGCCACATCCCGGGTAGCCTGGGGCGTGTCCCGCGTAACCAGGTAAGCTACCCAGCGCACCTCTGCAATGTTGGTGGGGCCATCTGCGATGGCCGGTACCGAGACGGCCGCAACCAACACGGCCGGGGCCTGCTTGCTCCAGCGAGTCAGTTCTTTAAGGTCAAAGCGGCCGCCGTGAGCCTCGACGGTGTAAAGATCCGGCAGTGCGGTCTTGATGGCGTTAACGATCGCGTCCCGCGTCAGCTTTATGTCGCCGCTCATGCTGCCTCCAGGTGTTTGTCCAGCCAGCGATCGGCTACCGCTTCAATCTCGTCAAGGTTGTCCGGAGAGAAGCCGAGGGACTGCCTGGCGGGAATGGCGGCTGGCCCGGGGGCCATGTCTGGCGTGCCGCCAAAGTTGTGGATGGCGAAATACACCAGGTTGGAACCGATCAGGGCTTCGTCGCCCTCAATCTCGCTGGTTACGCTGTCGATCAGGTCGCCTTCACCTTCCAGTAAAGAATGACCACCGTGGCGGGTGGCGGCATAGTCCGCGCTCCAGGCCTGCCAGGGTTCGCCGTCCGGCGATTCCTTGTCTTCGCTGATCCGCCGGCGCGTCTGGCTTTCTGCCACACCTGCCAGCTGCTCCAGCAGTTCCTTCCGGTTAACGTCGCCCAGCCGGTTAATGCGTTCTTGCAGCCGGGCAACGCTGGCCAGGCTGAACTGAAGGCTGATGCTCATGTCAGCCTCCTGTCACGGCCCCAGCGCCGGGTGCGTGAGGTGATCTGTGGCTTGATGCTCACCGGGCTCTGCTCCTGGATGCCCAGGCTGACTTCGCCCTTGGCGATCCGGCGCAGCAAGGAAATGGCATTGTCGTAGCGTCCGCGCCGGTGTTCGGTGGCGGTGTCCGCCTCCGGTGACAGCACGTGAAAGGCGATGTCTACAGCCAGCTTGGTGAGGATGCGCGGCACCTTGGGCAGCGGCAGCTTGTACTGCTGGCCCACGTAGGTGTCGATCTCGGCGTCTGCATCCAGCAGGGCCTTGTCGACAACGTCCGTATCCATCTGGCCGTCCCGGTCCCGATCGGACGCCACGAGAACGGCGTCGTTACCGAAGCGGTCGATCAGATCCTGGAGCGTGGCGTAGACAGCCATATCAGTCTTCCTGGCCTACCGGGCGAACGGCCAGGCGCGGCTCTTCCATGATGGCCTTGAGCTGCTCTTCGGTCAGCTTGCGAACATCGAGGACCTGCTCCCGTGGGCTAAACTCGAAGCCGGCACGGCGGAACCGGGGCGTCATCGCCTTCACCGCGATGCGCTTGACCTCTTCTGCCTCGCTCGGTGTTTGCGTCTCCGGGCTTGCCTGGTTCTCCGGTTGCGCTTGCGGATGCTGGGTGTTGTCATTGTCGCCCCCGTTATCCGCCGGCGTGGCCTGCTCACTGCCTGCTGTGTCCTTGACCTCGGTGTTTTCCTTCACCTCGGTGCTGTCCTTAACGGCGGCGCCGTCCTTCACCTGGTTGGTGTCCTGAGCCGCGTCTGCAGCCTGGGTCTGTGTGTTGTCCTTCCCGGGCGCCGTACCCTCGGCAGCCTTGGTGGCTGTCTTGGTGGACTCGGTGGTCTTCGTTGTGCTGGTTTTTTTGGCAGCCATAACGGTGCCCTCCCAATGCTTGTTCGGTTTTAAAAATGGCCAGGCACAGGCCCGGCCATTTTCAGGTCACGTTAAGCCCAGGCCTTAGCCCGCGCCGGTGGAGCCGTACACCATTTGCCAGAAGCTGAAGCCAGCCGCGCCGCGCGCTTCGGCGCCATAGCGGAACTTCTTCTGCATGAAGACGCTTTCGCTTTCCATGTTGGTCTGGGAAACGAACACAGGCTTCTTGCGTTCCTGGAAGATGTAGGGCTTGACTGGCTTAGTGGTATCCATCAGGAACCAGGCCGTGTCGGAGGTCAGGCGAGACGACACCACCACTTCCGCCGCGTTGCGGTAAGGGTTCGGCTTGCCGTCCTCCAGGCGCTCCACGCTCATCAAAGCGTTGGCCGTATCTTCGAGAGCCGGCGGCACCAGCAGGATGTTAGGTTTGATGTTGAGCGGGCGCTCTTCGTCATCCTTCATCTTGCGCAGGGCGGTACGGGCCGCACCGAAACTTGCTTGAGCCGCAGCCAGAGTGGCGAAGCTCAGTGCCGCCGTTCCTTTGTTGGACACGCTGACGGTAGTGCCGTCTTTCTTCTTCACCGGATGATCGGTGTCAACGAATGGCTGGCCGTCGTAACCCAGCTCAACAAAGCTCAGGTTCACCACCTCGTACACCAGTTCATCTGGCAAGTGGGCGGCACTGTAGCCGGCCATTTCGGCTTCCGGCCCATAGATGCCCAGGGTGTCGTCCTCGATGTCGTTGCGGTCCACCTCGATGGTGGCCTCAAAGTCATCGTTGATGATGGTGTAGCCCTGGCCTTTGAGCTGTTTAACCACCTTCTCACCCGCCCACTTGCGCATGGCCGGGAACCGCTCCATCCACTTGTAGCGGTTTTCGGAGGAGGTCGAGGTCACCAGCATGGCGATCTTGTTCCACTCCGGCTCGGCGGCCTGGAGGGCGCGGTTGTACGTGGTCTTCAGGTTGAAGAACACGCCATCGAGTGCACTTTTATTAACAATCACTGATGCTCTCCTTACTCGACCCAGACGCCAGCAGACTCGACAGCCAGAACGGTACCGGACTCTGAGCGAGTGCCAGTGCCATCCGTGCCGGCGACGGTCTCGTCGTCCAGGATGTAACAGGGTTGACCGACCAGGCTCTGGTCGACGGGATCGGCGTCATCGTTCTTGAACAGGAACGCCTTATTGCGGCGGACCAGACACGTCTCGTCGCCATCGGCACCATCGCTATTGTCGACATGGGCATCCGCCCGGCCGATGTAGGTCAGGGTTGTGGCTTCAGAGCCCGGCACCAGATAGCCGGTGGCGTTCACGGCCACCTGGGCCCCCAGGAAGATTTCCACCCCGGCCGCGACCGCGTACGGCATTACCTCACCGTCGCGAACCGGGGTCATACGATCTTGAGTAAGCGCCATTAGTTCACCTCTCCGTATTTCTTGAGGTCCTCTTCAGAGTTGCCCATCATGCCGGCAATCTTGAGGGTCTCTGCGTTGAGCGCCTTGTCAGCGCCAGGCACCTTGCGGTCACCCAGGCCGGAGTCGCCGGTAATGGCCGGGGAGCTTTCAACAAATGTCTTGAAACGCTCCAGGCCACCTTCGCTGCGGCACTGTGCCTTGTGGTAGTCCACGGTGGCCGGTGCGATCTTGCCGTCTTCCAGGGCCTGGTTGATGGCTGTCTCGATCGCCTCGTCCTCGCGCTCCTTCTTCAGGGTGTTCAGCGTTTGCTCCGCATTGGCAGCGCGCTGCTGGGCCTGGTCGAAGTCGGCACGAGGCACGTACTTGTCGAGACTCGGGTTGGCCTCCCGATTTTTCGCGGTGTCCAGGTCGGCCTGGATTTGATTGAGGGCGGCAATAGCCTGCGCCTCAGTCGCATCCTCTGGCAGACCCAGCTTTTTAAGCAGATCTTTCCACACGGGGAATTCCTCCTGGTGGGTTTGCTGGTTCAGAGCGGTTAGCTCCAGGTTGGGTTGATTGGTCAGGCCCGCGCTGGTCAGCCGAACGATCTGGTTTTCATCGCGGGTAAACAGAAAGACTGGGGATAGGTAGCGGTATTCCTTGCGCTGCAGCTGGGCGGTGGCCTTCTCGGTCCATTCCACGCGGCCCCAAACGGCACCGTCACGTACTGCCAATTCCTTGACCCAGCCGGCAGCCGGGGCGTCCTGGCCATTCGGGGCGCGGTGCTCTGTCGCGTGCTCCCAGTCGATGACCAGGTCCATGTTGCGGCTATCAAACTCGCTTACGAGGGCCTGGGGGTTTCTGTTGCGCCAGGCGCGGCCGTCACGGCCCATCACCACTTCACCGGCGGGCAACAGCTCTACCCACTCCGGGACTTCGCCGGCCGGCAGCTCAACGTTCAGCGCCAGGCGTTGGCCCGGTGTCGGTTCGGTGTTCAGGGCCTTGGCAAGGCCGGAGCGGAGTGCGTTTGTTTTTTCCATGCCGCCAGACTAGCGACAGCCCATGGCGGATACGGGCCTGAAGGGCTTCAGGGGGATAATCAATCAGGAGGGGGAGCGAAAACGGAACCAGGGCGGTACCGGTGGAAACAGGTTATCGGACTCGGCCACTGGTTGGCAATCGCCACAACCGCATTTAACGCCCATTTAAAAACGACGAACGGGGTTTGACCCCGGCCATGGTAGCTCTATGCCAGTTAGCGGCCTTCTGGCGCTTCTGAGGGCGTTCTACGGCGTGAACAAAAGTTGACCAGATCAGGGCTGTTCCGAGGCTCGAATCACCTGGCCACGGCTGCGGGCCTGTTCCAGGTCTTCATCGGTGGCCCCACGGTAGTCGGTGAGGTATAGGCGCTGGCTGTCACCGCTGCGCCGGACTGTTGCCAGCCACCAAGGATTACCGGTGTCGCCCTCACGGCTTCGGAACACCGACAGGCGTTCATTGTCCTGGGCGATCAGTATACCCCGGTTGATCACGTCCGGCAGCTGCCGGTAATCCTCAACGGCCAGGCTGTCCGGATCTGGCAGGCGACCAGGTGCCAGGCGTACCACTTGCGTGTCCGCACCCAGGGCTGTCTGCGCCCGGCGCTCGATGACGCCGGCGGGTAGCTCGCCGTCCGGGCGGCGCACCCAGTCGGTGAGTATGGGGCTGTCCATCACGTCTCTTGTGGTCGCCTGGGCCAGGCGTTGGTCTGCTGTATCCAGCTTGCCAGTCATGCGGTCCCGGAGTACACGCACGCGATCCTGCCCCGGGTTGGTGGCCCAGGCCGGATGTAGGCCCTGGTCCACCTGGATGATCTCCCCGGTGCGCTGATTGGTGAAGCTGACCGTGCGGGTGGGCGGTGGCTCACGGCGCACTGGCATGGTTCGGCGTTGGCGCCGGCCGGTGGGCAGGCCGGTTTCCGGGTCTGTCTCCAGCTCCGCCTGTGGGTCCTGGATGCCTTCGCGTTCCATGCGTTCTGCTTCAACCTCAGACACCTGGCGTACCCGGCACTTGCAGCCGTAGCCATTGGGCGTCATGTGGTCGCGCCACCAGGGGTGGTCCACCGGCAACAGAGTACCCGCCCAGGACACGTGCTCTTCCCGGTGGTTCTCGCTGGGGCCCAGCTCATAGAGCAGGAAGGGCTGGGTTTCCTTGGTGCGCTGGATGCGCTGCCACTGGCCGGCCGATCGGGCGCTGCGCAGGTTGGATTGGTAGATGGTTTTCAGCCGGCGGGGTGAGCCCAGCTGCACGCGGCGGCGCTCGCCGGTGCTCGGGTCGATCTCATCCTTGATGCCCCACCAGCCTTTCTCCTGGAGCTTGGGCTTCAGTTCCCGGGAGAAATCCCGGAACGTCTTACCCTCGGCCAGCGCTTCGTCCAGACCGGCGCGGACATCGTCCAGGATGTCCATCTTCATGGCCTTGGCTACGGTGAACGAATGGGCGTGTTCCTGGCCCCACACATCCTGGAAGTCAAAACCAACGCGCAGATCCTTGTCGCGGAAATACGCCAGGGCGTCACGCGGTACCGGGCCGGTCTTAAAGTTGGCCATCAGTCATCCCTCGCATCGCCCAGGCCCCGGGCCTTGAAGGTGCTGGAGGCCAGACGGCGGACCAATTCGGTCTCGTCCATCTCGTCGAGTACTTCACCCAGGCGTGCCAGGAAGTCTTCCTCGTTTCCGCCTTCCTCGGTCACGCGCTGCGCCAGGCGTTCGATCGGGTCGATCAGCGGTGCGAGCTGCACTTCCCAGTCATCCTCCGCCTCGGCGATTGCATCAAAGTCCGGCTCGCTTTCGTTGACCACGGATTCGCGGTTTTGAGCGGTCTTTAAAGACTGGTTACTGGCAGATTGAACGGTACTTAACACCTGCTGTTCGGGCATCAGGATGTCGGCATCCTTTGCGGGATCCGGCAGACCCAGTTTGTCGGAGATCACCGAGCTTTCCACTTTCAGGCCGAGCGGTACCAGATCTTTCAATGCTGCAACGAGCTGCTTGAGATCTTCCGGCTCCGGCACATGGATACGCACGTTGGGGTACCGGCGCTGCACGCCGTAGTTCAGGTCGATAAACGGCTTGACCAGGTCGCGGTTAAGGCTCACGCCCAGGTGGCGTGCATCGGCCCGTTGGATGTCTTCCCGCACGTCGTTGTGCACGGTGGCCTGTGCCTGGCTGGAGCCGTCGTCTGTGGTCATGGTCTGGCCCAGCACGGCCTTGCTGGTCTGTTTGTCGATCCACTCGGCCAGGCCTTTAAACAGGTCGGCGCCGCCCTGGGTGTTGGCGATTTCCTGGAATTCGATCTTCATGCCTTCCGGCAGGATGGCGGCAGCGTCTGAGCCCAGGTTGGCCACGGCCGCCCTGAGGATGTCCACTTCCTCCGTCTTGGCGCTGTCATTGTAGCGACCCAGGCGCAACGGCATACCGAACACCTCGGCAAACGCCAGCCAATCTGTAAGCGTGTAACTCTTCGCCATGTAAGACACTGCCACCAAACGGGCCAGACCACCGCGCAGCGGTATGCCAGCTTTGAGGCGGGGCTTGTGGACGATGAACTTGTACGGTGTTAGGGGGATGCCCTGGGCGACGTTGTCCGGATCGATCAACCGCAGCTCTCGGCCAGTGGCCTGGTCAAACCGGAAGAATCGCGGATCACGCCAGACGTATTCCCGGGGCCACCATTGGCCACCCCGGGTATTCCACATGATCTCGGAAACGGAATAGCCTTTGCCCAGGGCGTCCAGCAGGTCTTCAATGAGATCGCCAAATACAGCGTCCCTTACCAGGTCCCGCACCGCATCCGCCAGGCGTACATCCGCCGGATCGTCTGAGGCGGATTCCACCACCACGTCCAGCCCGCTGACGGCCCGCTTACGGGTACCCAGCACGGACGCGTAGTGCGGTTCGCGCTCTTCCATTTCCTCGGCCAGGGTGAGGTAGTCGTGGCCATCGTTGTTCTCGGCCGCCCGTAGGATCATGCCCAGCCGGTCTGGTGTCAGGTGGCTGGCAATGCCGTTGTGCCACACCTGGCGCACACCGGTGAGCGAGGGCGCGGCCAGCTCTTTCTTCAGTTCAGCCTTCCGGATCGGACGGCCGCGTGCGTCCACAATGGTTGATTCGGCCATTACAGCAGTCCTCCTCGGTTACGGAATCCGGCGGTGGCACGCACCGGCCGGTGGTGTTTGTGGTCGGGGCCGGAGCGGATGGCTTCGTAGCCATATTCCAGGGCCGCCTGCTGGAAGCTGGCGTAGTACGCCATGGCCAGTGCTATCGCCGAGTCACCATGGCGTTTCTTGTCATCGCCAGTCTTGGCGTCCGGCAGCTTGGGGATACCCCGGATAACCTGCAGCGCTCGCAAGTCGTCGAGCACATCGCTGTCGCGGGGGATCTCAATGCCGTCATCCTCGAACGCGGCCTTGAACTTGGGCATGGTTTCCAGGTACCAGGACTGGGAGAGCATGACAGCCTCGACACGTTCGGAGCCGTATTCGTACTGGGCCTGTTCTGCCAGATACTGACCATTGCCTCGGGCGTCCAGCGCGCCGTACTGAAGTTTTGGCAGACGGTCGACGATGTAGAACAGCACCTGTTCCTGCTGCTTGAACGGCACATTGCGCAGCTCCACCAGGAACGGAACCCGGCGCTTCAGCTGCTGGGTGATTTCCATCGGAGCGATGCTGGTCAAATCGCCGCTGCGGCCGAAGTCCTCGCCGAAGCAGTGGCGGTTGTTCGGGTCCAGCTCCGTCAATAACGGCAGCAGCTCGGTCTCGCACCAGTCGTGCACTTCGGCTTTGCGCAGGTGTTCCGGCCAGGCGTTGAACTCCTTCGTGCCTTCGTACCGCACCACCGGCGCTTCAACCATGCGGGCTTCGATGAGGCCCCGGGAGATGTAAGCACCGCCGCCGGATTTCGGCACACAGTAGTATTCCTCCATGGCGTCCTCGCGAGTGGCGGTGTCCTTCAGCAGGTTCTCTTTCCACTGCTTCTCGGCGGCCGCGCTCCATTGCTTGCCGCGCACCTGGCAGATGCGTTTATACAGCCCCTGGTCACAGGCGTCGTCCAGGGTGAGCCGGTGCACGCTGTAGCGTTTCTTGCCGGCCCGGCTGTCCTGGATCAATTCGTTAAAGAGGTTTTCCACCCCGTTGTGGGTGCTGATCAGGCGCACCTTGGCGCCCCACATGGTCAGCGCCAGAGCGGCCTTGAGCACTTCGGCCAGCTCCGCATGGAAAGCGGCCTCGTCGATG